>JAABUX010000726.1_pt1 | contig 54022 bp, 49 predicted proteins | sample 5561851 | NCBI WGS metagenome assembly JAABUX01 (sample SAMN10711883, study PRJNA513361) | rock metagenome | isolation source: Antarctica rocks | place: Antarctica: Victoria Land, Richard Nunatak red sandstone | collected 2016-01-03
GCGGCGTGGTGCGGCGGGCCGGGCGCGGGCGGTGAACAACCTGGAGGCGCCTGGTGCGCCATCCGGCGTCGGCCCCAGTGCCACCTCTACTTTGCACGCGCCATGACGTCTCTACCTTGCAGCGACAATGACGCAGCCAAAATCATGGACGAGCCAGCCATGCCAGACGCCGCCCTGGCCGAGATGGCCCGCCTCCTCCACATTATGGCAAAGCTGCGCGACCCCGCCGGCGGTTGCCCCTGGGACCAGGTGCAAACCTTCGAGACCATCGCCCCTTATACGATTGAGGAAGCCTATGAGGTCGCCGACGCCATCGCTCGGCACGACATGGCGGCGCTGCCGGACGAGCTTGGCGACCTTCTGCTGCAAGTCGTCTATCACGCCCGGGTCGCCGAGGAAGCCGGCGCGTTCACCTTCGCCGACGTTGCCCACGCCATCAGCGAAAAGATGGTGCGCCGCCATCCCCTGATCTTCACCTCGGACGCCCAAGCACCGGCCGTGGATTACGAGTCGAGCAAGCAGGCCGAGCGTGCGGCGCGGCGCCAGTCCGGCACGCTCGACGGCATCGCTGCCGGGTTGCCCGCCCTGACCCTGGCGCACAAGCTGACCCAACGCGCGGCCCGCGTCGGCTTCGACTGGCCGGACCCCCAAGCCGTGCTGAGCAAGCTGGACGAGGAAGTCGCCGAGCTGCAGGCGGAGCTGCCCGGCGCGGACCCGGACCGCATCGCCGACGAGATGGGCGACCTGCTGTTCGTCGCTGCCAACCTCGCGCGTAAGCTGGGCGTCGATCCCGAGGCCTGCCTGACCCAGGCCTGCGCCAAATTCACCCGGCGGTTCCAGTCCGTGGAGCAACAGCTTGCGGCGAAGGGCTACACCCCAGCCGATGCAACACTCGTGCAGATGGAAGAATGCTGGGCCAAGGCGAAAGCCGCAGAGCGCTGATCAGGACCGCCGGCGGAGGTTCGACACCAGGAACGGCATGATAACTGCCCAATAGGCGTCGGGGTCGAACCGCTCCAGGTCCTCATGCGCCGCTCCCTGCACCGGCCAGAACCGCTTTGGCTACGGCGCACGGGCGAACAGCGCCTCGGCCTCGGCGAGCGGCGTCCGGTCGTCGGCTGTTCCGGACGCCACCAGCACCGGCGCCGTCACGCCGGCGATGCGGTCGATGGGCCGCAAGTCCGCCGGGGCAACGCCGAGGATGGGCGGCAACACGGCCTCGAACACCGGCGCAAGCAGCAGCGGAACGGCGCCGCCCAAGACTGGGCCCAGGATCGGGACAAGCGCGGCGCGCAGGCGGTTGGTGAGCGCCGCGTCGATGGTGGGGAACACCGACTCCAGCACGAGTACATTGACAGGCAGCGGTCCCGGACCGAGCAGGGCCGCCGCGCCGCCGAGCGAAACGCCGATGATGCCGACCCGCTCGCCCGGCGCGCGATCCCGCACGAAGCTGACGGCATTGGCGGCGTCCATGCCCTCAAGCCGGCCGAAGGTGATCCGCGTGCCGGTGCTCTCGCCATGCCCCTGCAGATCGAACAGCAGGACGGAGAAGCCGCGCCGGTGCAGGACCTCGGCACGCCGCGCCATCTGCAGCCGGCTTCCCCAGATGCCGTGCATCAGGATGACCACCCCGGCGCCAGGCTGCCCGGGCATCCACCAGCCCTGCAGCAGGGCCGACGCTGCCGGTATTGCAACCGCTTCTGCATCGGCCAGCGTGGATGGCGGTGGTCCGATTGCGGTGCGATGCGGGGCCGACAGCGCCAAGCCAACGGCAGTCACCGAACCGCAGAGGCCGATGCCCAGCAACAGGCTGACCAGCGCAACCCACCGGAACAGGCGCCTAGACGTCCACCCGGTCAGGCCGAAAACAACGCCTCCTGCAACGCCTGCCCGCTTGCGGCGTCCGGCGCGCAGATCAGGCCGCCGCGTGTGTGCTGCGGTCGATACGAACTCCCGTCCAGCCGCGCGGACCACCCGCCGGCCTCCTGGTGCAGCAGCCACCCGGCCGCGTGGTCCCACGGCAGCAGGCGTTGATACACCGCGAAGTGGCAATGCCCGGCGGCCAGCATCCGATACTGGTGCGCCGCGCAGCGCAGATCCCAAACGGCGGCGAGCTTCGGCAGGTTGGCGCAGACTGCGGCTTGCTCCGGCTTTGGCATATAGCGCCATGACACCGTGCCGGCCATTGCGGCCACCGGGACCGGCTGTGCCACCCGCAGCGCGATGCGGCCACCCGCGGCGTCCTCCTGCCACGCCCCCTCCCCGCGCAGCGCCAGGGTGGTGTCGTCGCCGACGGGGTCATGGATGACGGACGCCACCACCTCGCCCCGGCGCACCACCGCGACCATGACGCCGAACAGCGGCAGGCCGGCGACGAAGTTGGATGTCCCATCGATGGGATCGACGATGAAGCACAGGTCGGCACTGGCGACGGCATCCAGCAGGCTTGGATCGCGGGTTGCCCCTTCCTCGCCCACCACCGCGCAGCCGGGGAACACGCGGTGCAGCCCGGTGGACAGCCGCTCCTCGGCCCGCTCGTCGGCGATGCTCACCAGATCGAGCGGGCCGGACTTCGCCTGCACATCGCCAAGCTGCAAGGCACGGAACCGCGGCATGATTTCCGATCGGGCGACAGCGCGGACAAGCTGCACAACCTCGGTGAGATCCGCCCCGGTCACCCCGGCCGTCAATGCCCGCGCTCGAACCGCGCGCGGTCGGCCGGCAGCATCCGGACATGGACGTGCACGCCGTCATCGTCGTCCCGGCGGTCCAGCACCTCGCCGTGCTCGTACAGCCATGCGATGCGGGCGCCGTCGGAGGCCAGTAGCAAGTAGTCCGCCATCTCCATCCCGGCAGAGATGCGGGCGTCGATGGCGCGCAGCAGGTCCGCCAGACCGTCGCCGGTGATGGCGGACACCGGGATGCAGCCGTCACGCGCCTGTACGCCCGCGACGCCACCCATCAGGTCCGCCTTGTTCAACACCTCGATGGTGCGGGCCGGCCACTCGGAGTCTAGCGCGCCGTCCTTAACCATGCCGTCCAGCACCCGGATCACGTCCACCCGCTGCGAGGCGCTGTCAGGGTGCGCGACATCGCGGACGTGCAGGATCACGTCGGCCTCGCTGACCTCCTCCAGCGTGGCGCGGAACGCCTCCACTAGTTCGGTCGGCAGGTCGCTGATGAAGCCCACTGTGTCCGACAGGATCACCCGGCGGCCGGACGGCAGGCGTAGCCCGCGCATCGTCGGATCCAGCGTGGCGAACAGTTGGTCCTGCGCATGGACCTGTGCACCGGTCAGGGCATTGAACAGCGTCGATTTGCCGGCGTTGGTGTAGCCGACCAGCGCGATCACGGGGTGCGGCACTCGCGCCCGGGCACTACGGTGCAGTCCGCGCGTGCGGCGCACGCCCTCCAGGTCTTTCTTCACCCGTACGATGCGGTCACCGATCAGTCGGCGGTCGGCCTCGATCTGCGTTTCGCCAGGGCCGCCGAGGAAGCCGAAGCCGCCGCGCTGCCGCTCCAAGTGGGTCCAGGACCGTACAAGGCGGCTGCGCTGGTATTCCAAGTGCGCCAGCTCGACCTGCATGGCACCCTCCTTGGTGCGCGCACGCTCGCCGAAGATGTCTAAGATCAACCCGGTGCGGTCGATCACCTTGCAATCCCACTCCCGCTCGAGATTGCGCTGCTGCACCGGGGAGAGCTGGGCATCCACGATGGCGACCGTCACATCCTCGGCGGTGATCGCCTCCCCGACATTGGCCACCTGCCCCTGCCCCAGCAGCGTCGCCGACCGCCGGGTGCGAAGCGGCAGTACGACGGTGTGCACGACAACTAGGCCAATGGATGCCGCCAGGCCAACGGCCTCGGCCAGTTGCGCCTCAGCCGCCCGGGAGGCGTCCTGACGGCTCGGCTTCTCCCAGGGCAGGATGACGGCCGCACGGGTCGGCGCGGCCCCGGTCGCTACGCCATCAGGCTGCGTTGCCAGGAACTGCCTCCTGCAACCGCAGCGTGGTCTCCCCGGCACCGGCAGCGCCCTCGGCCTTGGCGGCATCGAACAGCATGATCGGCGCGCCGGGCATGACAGTGCTGATGGCGTGCTTATAGACAAGCTGGGTATGGCCGTCGCGGCGCAGCAGCACCGAGAAGTTGTCGAACCAGGTGATGATGCCTTGCAGCTTCACCCCGTTGACGAGGAACACCGTAACCGGCGTCTTGGCTTTGCGCACATGATTCAGGAAGACATCCTGAACGTTCTGCGATTTTTCACTGGCCACGTTCGTGTCCTTGTTGTTGTCGCCGGTCCGGTTCCCGGGCGGCGAGGATCGCGTCAGCCCCCGACATGGGCGGCCCATCCTAACGTATCAACGTTCCATATGCATGCAAACAGGAATGCTGCACTGCAACATTATGTGTTTGGCGGGATTACACCAGGCGGGCTGGTGCCAGGCGGGCCTGCGCGTTGGGCAGGCCGCTCCTGACATGCCGGGCGAACAGGTCGAATAGTTGGCGCGTGACCGGGCCAGGCGTGCCGTCGCCGACCAACTCGCCATCGACGGCGACAAGCGGCTTCACGAAGCTGGTTGCGCTAGTCAGGAACACCTCGGGTGCCGCCCGCAACTCCGCCTCGCTGAAGGCCCGTTGCTCGAAACGAATGCCGGCGCCGGACATCTCCGCCAGCAGCGCATCGCGGGTGCAGCCTGGCAGGATGCCATGATCCAGGTGCCGTGTCCGAACGGTTCCCCCGGTGTCCACGATCCATAGGCTGGTGGCCGCGCCTTCCGTGACCATGCCGTCTTGGTCAATCAGGATCGCCTCAATCGCCCCCTGCTCCCGCGCGGCCTGGCGGGCCAGCACGTTGGGCAACAACCCCGTGGACTTGATGTCGCACCGTGCCCAGCGCTCGTCGGGCTGGGTGATGGCGCGGCCGGTCCAGGCCTCCACATCGTTCGGATAGGGCGGAACCCGGCGGACGGTGACGACGAGTGCGGGCGCGACCGCCTCGCTGGGAAAGGCGTGGTCGCGCCGGGCGACGCCGCGCGTGACCTGCATGTACAGCAGCCCATCCTGCACCCGGTTGCGCCGTGCGACCTCGTGCAGCACATGCACCAGTGCCGCCTCGCCCATTGGCGGCGCGATCCGCACCCCTCGCAGCGACCGGTCCAGCCGGGCCAGGTGGCGTTCGGCGTCGATGAAACGGCCACGATGCAGGTGCACGACCTCATAGATGCCGTCGGCAAACTGGTAGCCACGGTCCTCGACGTTCACGCTGGCGACGCGCTGCGGCAAGTACCGGCCGTTGACGTAGGCGATGCGGCTCATCCGCCGTTGCGGTCCTCGCCGCCGACGCCGAGCTGCTTCAGCTTGCGGTGCAGCGCGCTCCGCTCCATGCCGACAAAGCCCGCAGTCCGGCTGATATTGCCCCCGAACCGGAGCAGTTGCGCCTGCAAGTACTGTGTCTCGAACATGTCCCGAGCCTCCCGCAGCGGCAGCGCCATCAGGTCGGCGGTCGGATCGAAATTGAGCAGCGCCGGCGCGCCCTGGCTGATCTCGGCCGGCAGCATCTCGGCGCGGATCGCGTCAGCAGGTCCTCCCGGCGCCATAATCAGCAGCCAATCCATCAGGTTGCGCAACTGGCGGACGTTGCCGGGCCAATCATAGGCCTGCAAGGCGGTCAGCGCATCGGTCGAAAGCTCGCGCCCGGGGATGCCGGAGGTCTCGGCGGAACGGTCGAGGAAATGGCGCGCCAGCTCTGGCACGTCCTCCCGCCGTTCCTTCAGGCTCGGCATCCGGATCGGCACCACCGCCAGCCGATAGTACAGGTCCTCGCGGAACCGGGCATGGCTGATCTCGGCGTGCAGGTCGCGGTTGGTGGTCGCGAGCACCCGCACATCGACCTTCACGCGGGACGACCCGCCCAGCCGCTCGAACGTCTGGTCCTGCAGGGCGCGAACGATCTTACCCTGGGTCTCCAGCGGCATGTCCGACACCTCGTCCAGCAGCAGCGTGCCGCCATGCGCGCGCTCCAGCATCCCGGCGCGGCGCGGCTGCGCGTTGGCGTCCTGCCCGGCCTCCACGCCGAACAGCTCCTCCTCGAACCGCGCCGGGGCCAGGGTGGCGCAGTTCAGCGCGACGAAGGGGCCATCCGACCGGCGGGACCGCGCGTGCACCATGCGAGCTGCGACCTCCTTGCCCGACCCGGCGGGGCCGCTGATCAGCACGCGCGATCCGGTCGGCGCCACGCGCTCGACCGCGGCGCGCAGGCTGGCGATGGCCGGGCTGTGGCCGGTCAGGTCAGATTCAAAGCCGGCCCGCAAGCGCAGCTCCGCATTTTCCCGCGCCAGCCGCGCCGCCTCCAGCGCACGGCGGACGATCAGCAGCAGGCGGTCGGACTTGAACGGCTTCTCGATGAAGTCGTACGCGCCATACTGGATGGCGGCGACGGCGGTCTCGATGGTACCGTGCCCGCTGATCATTACGACCGGGACATGCGGCTCCTCCGAGTGGATCGCCTTCAGGATCCCCAGGCCGTCCAGGCGCGAGCCTTGCAGCCAGATGTCCAGGATCACCAGCGACGGGCGCCGCAGCCGGAACGCGGCTATGGCGGCGTCGGAGTCCGCGGCTTGGCGGACCTGGTATCCTTCGTCCTCCAGGATGCCTTCGATCAGCATCCGGATGTCAGGCTCGTCATCGACGATCAGTACTTCGTGGGCCATGCGCCTGTCTTACGCCGTTGCCGCCGCGGCGACCATCAAGGGAAGCGTTAATGTGGCAGTCGCGCCGGGTCCGTCATGGCGGTCATCCAGGCCCAGGCTGCCGCCGTGGTCCTCCATCACCTTTTTGACGATGGCAAGGCCGAGGCCGGTGCCCTTCGGCTTATGCGTCACATAAGGTTCGGTCAGGCGGTCGCGGTCGCCCTCCGGCAGGCCGACTCCGTCGTCGCTGACCTGGATCGCCACCGTGCCGTCGTGCACAAGCACCGATAGCCCAATATGGCCAGAGGGCTCACCAGGATTGCGCGGGCGCATGGCCACGGCGTCGGCAGCGTTCTGCAGCAGGTTGGTCAGCGCCTGACCCAGTAGGCGGCGGTCGCACACCGCCATCGGGCCGCGATCAGGGATGTCGGTGGACCAGACGATCTCCGGCCGTGCGCTGCGCTGCAGGATCAGCGCCTCCCGCGCGATGCGGCCAACGTCGGCCGGCTGCAGCACCGGCTGCGGCATCCGGGCAAAAGCGGAAAATTCGTCCACCATGCGGCCGATGTCGCCGACGTGGCGCACGATGGTGTCGGCGCACTGGGCGAAGGTCTCGGGATCGGAGGTGATCTCCTTGGTGAAGCGCCGCTTCAGCCGCTCGGCCGAGAGCTGGATCGGGGTCAGCGGGTTCTTGATCTCGTGCGCGATGCGGCGGGCCACGTCGGCCCAGGCGGCCTTGCGCTGGGCGGATTGCAGCTCGGTGATGTCGTCGAAGGTCACGACATAGCCCTCCCCCCGGGCCTCGCGGCCGTCGGTGCCGATGCGGACCAGCAGGGTGCGGCGGCGGGACGCCGGGCCGGTCTGCACCTCCACGGTCCGGGCCCGTTCCGGCGCATTGGCCGCCTCGGCGAGCAACGGGGCGAACTCCAGCACCACTTCGCCCAGCGGCATTCCGATCGAGGCCATCAAATCCCGGCCGACCAACTCGCTTGCCGCTCGGTTTGGCAACTCGATCCGCGCCTCCGCATCCAGGCCGATCACCCCGGCCGACACGCCGGCCAACACCGTCTCGGTGAACCGCCGCCGCTCGTCGATCTGGCCATAGGCGTCCATCAGCTCCGTGCGCTGCGCGCCCAACTGGCCCGTCATCCGGTTGAACGCGCGCGACAGCCCGGCCACCTCGTCCTCGCTACGAATTTCCGGCACGCGCACCGCGAGGTCGCCGGCCCGCACCCGCTCCGCCGCCAGGATCAGGCGGCCCACCGGCCGGGCGATCTGGTTGGCGAGCACCAGGCCGATCAGCACCGCCGCCGACAGCACCAGCAGCGCCACCAGGGCGAAGATCAGCACGAAGGTCACCTGCAGGCTGGAGCGGTTTTCGTCCAGGCGCTTGTACTCCGCCACAGCCTGCTCGGTGCGCGCCATGTGCTCCAGAATGGTGTGCTCGACGGGGCGGCTGATCAGCAGCATCAGCGGCGGCGTCAGGTTCAACTGCACAACCGCCCGTACCCGGTGGTCGTCGGGCGAGCCAAGCACCACGACCTCGCCGTTGCGGGCGCGCTCGACGTCATCCCAGGGGGCCGGCTCAATCCCCTGCCCTTCCGCCGCCCCAACACCGGCGACGATCTCGTTGGTCAGCGGGTCGAAGATGATTGCCTCGGTCAGCCCACGGAGCAGGGTCTGCAACTGGAAATCCTGGCCGAATTGGTACGGGTTGCGCTTCAGGGTATCGGCGTCGTTGGACAGCGCGATGGCCATGCCCAGCGCATCGCTGCGGATGTTGTTGCGGTGCTCCTCCAAGTAGCCGCGCGACGCCTCCAGCCCCTCGTTCAGGGCGGTGCGGACGCGGTCGTTGAACCAGGACTGGATACCCAGGTTGAAGAACGCCGTCGCCATCACCGCCAGCACGATCGTCGGCGTCACCGCGACCACGCTGAACATCATCACCAGCCGCACGTGCAGCCGCGACCCGGCCGATCCCCGCCGCCGTTCCACCCAAACCCGCGTCAGCCGCCCGGCCAGCACCGCCCCCAGCAGCAGCAGCACCACGAGGTTCGCCAGCACCATGGCGAACATCACGTTCGGCCGCAGCGTCAGCGTCACCCCGCCCGACAGCACGACGAACGTCGCCAACACCAGCACCAGCGCCACCGCCGCCAGCGTCAGCGTGACGAACTTGCCCAGCAGCGCATCCAGCATCCGCCGCATCACCGACGGCCGGGGCGCTCCGGGCGCCTGCTTGGCGAAGGCGTTCACCCCCTAACCGATCCCGCGCACAACCGGGATGTCGAGGTCCCTGATCTTCTTGCGCAGCGTGTTGCGGTTCAGGCCCAGCATGGCGGCGGCCTTGATCTGGTTGCCGCGGGTGGCGGACAGGGTCATCTGGATCAACGGGCGCTCCACCTCGGCGATCACCTGGTCGTAGATGTCGCGCATCGGCATCCCGTCGCGGCTGGCGGCCAGGAAGGTGCGGATGTGCCGCTCGACCGCCAGGGCCAGCGGCTCCGGCCCGCCGCCGGTGCTGGGCAGGTCGGCGTCCAAGCCGGTCTCCAGCAGCTCGGTGCCGATCACGTCGTCGCCGATGGTCTCCTGCGGGTACAGGGCGGCCAGGCGGCGCATCAGGTTCTCCAGCTCGCGCACGTTGCCGGGCCAGCGGTGCTGGCGCAGGCGGTCCATGGCGGCCGTGTTCAGGGTCTTGGCCTGCAGCCCGCTCTCGCGCGCCTTGTCCAGGAAGTGCCGGGCCAGCACGGGGATGTCCTCCAGCCGCTCCCGCAGCGGGGGCAGGCGAATGGGAACTACGTTCAGCCGGTAGAACAAGTCCTCGCGAAACTGCCCGGCGCGGATGGCCTGGCGCAAGTCGCGGTGCGTGGCCGCGACGATGCGGACGTTGGCGCGGATCGGCTGGCGCCCGCCGACGGTGGTGAACTCGCCCTCCTGCAGCACGCGGAGCAAGCGCGTTTGCGCCTCGGCGGGCATGTCGCCGATCTCGTCCAGAAACAGCGTGCCGCCGGCGGCCTGCTCGAACCGGCCTTGCGCGCGGTTCAAGGCGCCGGTGAAGGCGCCGCGCTCATGGCCGAACAGCTCGCTCTCGATTAGCTCGCGGGGGATGGCGGCCATGTTGATGGCGACGAACGGACCCGTGCGGCGGCGACCGTAGTCGTGCAGCGCGCGGGCGACCAGCTCCTTGCCGGTGCCGGACTCACCGTTGACCATCACGGTCAGGTCGGTCGTCGTCAGGCGGGCGATGCTGCGGTAGATCTCCTGCATGGCGACGCTGCGGCCGATCAGCGGCAGGCGCTCCTCGGCATCGCGCGGCTCGGCCGGTCCCGTTTCGGACACTGGCGGCGGGGCGGCCAGGGCGCGGCCGACGACGGCCAGCAGCTCCTTGAGGTCAAACGGCTTGGGCAGGTACTCGAACGCGCCGCGCTGCGCGGCCTTCACTGCGGTCATCAGGGTGGATTGCGCGCTCATGACCACAACGCGCAGTTCGGGCCGAATGCGCTTGATGCGCGGGATCAGGTCCAGGCCGTTCTCGTCCGGCATCACCACGTCGGTGATGACCAGGTCGCCCTCCCCATCCTCTACCCAGCGCCACAGTGTGGCAGCATTGCCGGTGCAGCGGACCTGGTATCCGGACCGTCCAAGCGCCTGGGTCAGCACGGTGCGGATGGACCGGTCGTCATCGGCGACGAGAACGGTGGGCGGGGTCATAAGGGGTCCTTCACGCCGGTTCGGTCTCGGTCACGACGGGGAGGCACAGGCGGAAATCGGTCCGGCCGGGGCGGCTGTCCACCTCGATCAGTCCGCCATGGTCGCCGACGATCTTGGCAACCAGTGCAAGGCCCAGGCCGCTGCCAGTTGGCTTGCTGGACACGAACGGCTCGAACAGATGCGGGCGGATGTCCTCTGGGATGCCGGGGCCATTGTCGCGCACGGTGACGATCAGCGGCAGGTGCAGCCGGTGCGGGCTGCCGGCGACCGTCATCCTCATGCCATGCTGGTAGGAGGTGGTCAGGGTGATCTCCCCACCGCCGCGGGCCGCCAGGTCCGGGTCGCCGCCGACCGCCTCTGCGGCATTTTTCACCAGGTTCAGCAGCACCTGCACCAGTTGGTCGCGGTTGGCCCAGGCCGGCGGCAGCGAGGGATCGTAATTCTCCACGATCCGCAAATGAGCGGCGAACCCGGTGCCGGCCAGGCGGCGCACATGCTCCAGGATGCGGTGGATATTGACGGGGCGGCGCTCGATGGGCTTTTCGCCGAACACTTCCATGCGGTCCACCAGGTCGCGGATGCGGTCGGCCTCGTCGCGGATCAGCACCGTCAGCTCGCGGTCGCCGTCCGACACGCTGGCCTCCAGCAGTTGCGCCGCGCCGCGGATGCCGGACAGCGGGTTCTTTACCTCATGCGCCAGGATCGCCGACATGCCCGTCACACTGCGCGCCGCGCCGCGGAACATGATCTGCCGGTCCAGCGCCCGCGCCGCCGAGCTGTCCTGCAGGGTCAGCAGCACGCAGCCCGGCTCCTCCACCATAAGGGTGCCCTGCACGGTGATGCCGCGCTTGTGCAGCCGCGGGCTTTCGAGCGTGAGGTCATGGTCGGAGATGGTGGTCCCCTCCCGCCGCACCTGCGCCAGGAGGGAGAAGATCGGGTTGTCCGCCGGCACCAGCGCCCCAAGCGTCATGTTGCCGAGCTGCAGCAATGACAGGCCGAGGAACTGCTCGGCAGCCTGATTGGCGAAGCGGAAACGGTCGGCGGCGTCGAGCAGCACCAGCGGCACCGGCAGGGCGCCGAGCAGAGCATAGGCATCAAGCTCAGGCTGCGGCGGCCGGGGGATCAGCTTCTCGACCAGTTTAAGGCGCCCGCGCGCCAGGGCTGCCTTCATGCGGCGATGGCCTCCGGCCCGCGGGCGGCGCCGCGGGCGATCAAGGGATCGAAGAAGCCGTCCACCAGCATCTCCACCGCGGCCGGATCGGCGGCGCGCATGACGGCGGCACGGAACTCGGAGGAGCCGAACAGGCCGCGCGAGTACCAGGCCAGGTGCTTGCGGGCCAGCCGCACGCCGGCATCGACGCCGAAATGCGACAGCATGGCACGGTAATGCTGCATCATGGTGGCCTTCTGCTCGGCGAGCGCCGGCTCTGCGCCGGGCTGGCCGGTCATGAGGAAGCGGGCCACCTGGGCGGGAAACCAGGGGCGGCCGTAGCAGCCGCGGCCGATCATCACGCCGTCCGCGCCGGACTGGCGCAGCGCCTCCGCGGCGTCCTCCTCGGTGAGGATGTCGCCGTTGGCGATCACCGGCAGGCGGACGGCGGCCTTCACCTCGGCGATGAAGCGCCAATCCGCCGTGCCAGTGTAGAACTGCTGCCGCGTGCGGCCATGCACCGTGACCATCTGGATGCCCGACTCCTCGGCGATGCGCGCCAGCGCCGGGGCGTTCAGGTTGTCGTGGTCCCAGCCCATCCGCATCTTCAGCGTCACCGGCACTGGGACAGCCTGAACCGTCGCCTCGAGGATGCGCGCCGCTGCCACCTCGTCGCGCATCAGGGCGGACCCGGCAGCCTGGCCGATGGCGACCTTCTTCACCGGGCAGCCGAAGTTGATGTCGATCAGGTCGGCGCCGTGGCCGACGGCGATGCGCGCCGCCTCCGCCATCGCCGCCGGCTCGCATCCGGCCAACTGCACGGCGCTCGGGCCGCCGCCGCCATCGACCTCCGCCATGCGCAGCGTCGCACGGTTCTCGCGCACCATGGCCCAGGAAGCGATCATCTCGGACACCACCAGCCCGGCGCCCTGCTGCTTTGCTAGGCGGCGGAACGGCAGGTCGGTCACGCCGGACATCGGTGCCAGGATGACCGGAACGTCCAATCGGACGGTGTGGGCGCCGCTTCCAAGGGTCAACGGAGCCAAGCGGGGTGTGGTATCTGCGTTGCCCATCATTTGGGCAAAGTAGAGGCTGCTTAGCCCCGGCGCAATCATCTCTCGACGGCGTGACAGGTTGACGGCGTGATAGGTTGACGGCACGGGGCAGCCTGGCCATTGCTGCGGCGATGCGTGTTGCAGCAATCCTCGTCGCCGCCGGTTCAGGCTCCCGCTTCGGCGGCGGCGTGCCCAAGCAGTTCATCCCAATCGGCGGCAAGTCCGCCCTGCGGTGGGCCGCCGAGGCGCTGGCTCCCCACGTTCACCTGCTGCAGCCGGTCGGCGATGCCGGGCTGCTGGACGACGCCCTGGCCGGGATGAGCCACCTCCCCTCGGTACCCGGTGGCGCCGAGCGGCAGGATAGCGTACGGGCCGGGCTGGAGGCGCTGGCGCCCTACGCGCCCGACGTTGTGCTGGTGCATGACGGGGCACGGCCCAACCTGGACGCGGCGACCATCCTGGAGCTGATCGGGGCTTTGGCGGAGCATGACGGGGCGATCCCCGCCGTGCCGGTCGCTGATACGCTCAAGCTGGTGCGGGACGGCCTGGTCGGGGCGACGGTGCCGCGGGACGGGCTGCACCGGGCGCAGACGCCGCAGGCGTTCCGGTTCGCCACGCTGCTGGACCTGCACCGTGCGGCCGGGCCGGGCGCCACGGACGACGCCGCGTTGCTGGAGCAGGCGGGCCTGCGGGTCGGGCTGGTCCTGGGGCATGAGGACAATATCAAGCTGACCTATCCGGAGGACTTGGTGCGCCTGGAACGCCTGCTGCTGCCGCCTCTGTCACCACGTGTCGGCACCGGGTTCGACGTGCACGTGCTGGAGGCCGGGCGCGCCCTGGTGCTCTGTGGCGTGACGGTCCCGCATGAGCGCGGGCTGGCCGGGCACTCCGACGCCGACGTGGGCCTGCATGCGCTGTGCGACGCGATCTACGGCGCGCTGGCGGAGGGCGACATCGGCCGCTATTTCCCTCCGACGGAGTCCGAATGGAAGGACGCCGACAGCGCCCGCTTCCTGGTCCACGCCGCCGGGCGGATTGCGGCGCGCGGCGGGCGGCTGGCCAATGCGGACGTGACACTGATCTGCGAGCGGCCGAAGATCGCACCCCATGCGGCGGCGATGGAGGCGCGGATTGCGGAGCTGATGGGGATCGGGGCCGGGCTGGTGTCGGTGAAGGCCACGACGACAGAGCGGCTGGGCTTCGCGGGCCGCGGCGAGGGGATAGCGGCGCAGGCGGTGGCGACGGTTCTGCTGCCGGCTTGATTGGCCGGCTCAAGTGGTCGGAGCGGCGGGATTCGAACCCACGACCCCTTGTCCCCCAGACAAGTGCGCTACCAGGCTGCGCCACGCTCCGACTGCCAGCGCGATGTAGCAGGATGCCGCGACGGCTGCAACGCGCCTCGCCACTGTTGGCAGCAGGCGAACGCGTATCCCATGAAGACGCTGGCTGCCCCCTCCCTGAGGGATCAGGGAAGCATGGCGCGCAGGGCCACCAATTCGGCCAGGGTCTCCTGCATCACGGCCCGCAGGCGTTGAACCTCGGCGGCGGCCGGATCAGCCGGGAGCGGCCCGGCGGTTTCGGGCCGCTCGGCCTCGGCCGCAGCGCGTTCGGCCGCCGGCGCGGGCGGGATGTCGTCGGCCAGTTGCCCGCCGCCCTCGCGCAGCAGCCGCTGCACGCCCTTGATGGTGTAGCCCTGGATATACAGCAGGTCCGAGATGCGGCGCAGCAGCAGGATGTCGTCCGGCCGGTAATACCGCCGGCCGCCGCCGCGCTTCAGCGGCTTGATCTGCGGGAACTTTGTCTCCCAGAACCGGAGCACATGCTGCGGGATATGCAGCTCGTCCGCGACCTCGCTGATGGTGCGGAAGGCATTGGGCGCCTTCTTGGCCCTGGGCCGGCTGCCGTCCCCGGCCAACGCATCTCCCAGCGGCAGCTCGTCATCCGGATCGTCCGGGATCAGCTCAATGCCGTCGCTCATCGGCCGTCACTCACTCGTCATCCCCGGCGTCGTCGCCGGCGGGGATCGCCGTGCCGTTGACGTGCGCCTTCAGCACCTGGCTGGGCCGGAACGTCAGCACGCGGCGAGGCAGGATCGGCACCTCCACCCCGGTCTTCGGGTTGCGCCCGATCCGCTTCCCCTTCTGCCGGACCGAGAAGGTGCCGAACCCGCTGATCTTCACCGAGTCGCCCGACTCCAGGGCAGCCGACATCCGCTCCAAGACGGTTTCCAGCAGGTCCGCCGAGTCGTTCCGGGACAGCCCGACCTGCGAATAGATCGTTTCGGCCAGTTGCGCGCGCGTGACGGTATTCATGTCCACACGGTATGGTCCCAGCAGCTAGGCGTCAAGCGAAGTTCCTGACCTTAAACAATAATTGCCTATAGAATCTAGAACTATCCGCGAAGCCTACAGCCGGACCAGCGCCGCACCCCAGGTCATGCCGCCACCCAGGGCCTCCATCAGGACCAGGTCGCCGCGCTTGATCCGGCCGTCGCCGTAGGCCTCGGCCATCGCCAGCGGGATCGACGCGGCGGAGGTGTTCGCGTGGCGGTCCACCGTCACTACGACGCGCTCCGGCGGCAGCCCCAGCTTGCGGCCCATAGCGTCGATGATGCGGCGGTTAGCCTGGTGCGGCACCAGCCAGTCCACGTCGCCGTGCACCAGGCCGTTGGCGGTCAACGCTTCATCGACCACCGCCGCCAGCTTGGTGACGGCGTGGCGGAACACCTCCCGCCCGTTCATCACCAGGTGACCCGGGTGGTCGGCCCGGCCAACAGCGCCATCGACATACAGCAGGTCGCCCAGGGTGCCATCGGCGTGCAGGTGGGTGGACAGGATGCCGCGGTTCACTTCACCGGCCGCGGCCGGGCGAAGGAATGCCGCCCCGGCGCCGTCGCCGAACAGCACGCAGGTGCCGCGATCCCCCCAATTCATGATGCGCGAATACACCTCGCTGCCGATCACCAGCACGCCGCTTGCTTGTCCCGTGCGGATCATGCCATCGGCCACCGCGAGCGCATACACGAAGCCGCTGCACGCCGCCGAGATGTCGAAGCCGAAGCCTCGCTTGATCCCCAGCTCCGCCTGAACCCGCAACGCCGAGGCAGGAAACGCCTGGTCAGGCGTGCTCGTCGCCAAGATCACCGCGTCCACGTCTGCCGCGGTGCACTCGGCGTCGGCTAGCGCCGCCTCCGCCGCCCGCGCGCCCATGTAGGCGCATGTCTCTTGCGGCGAGGCCAGGTGCCGCTGGCGGATGCCAGTCCGCTCCTGGATCCACTGGTCCGAGGTATCGACCCGGTGCGACAGCTCCTCATTGGACACCACCCGCTCGGGCAAGTAGCCGCCCAGGCCTGCCACAACGCACCGCGCCGCCATGGCCTAACCGGCTGCCAGGAACTGCGGGTCGCGGCCGACCGGGCGCAGCGCCTCGATGCGCGCCAGGCCGTCGCGGATTTTCTCGTTGAAGCCGTGCACGACCATGTCCATCGCCACGTCCAGCGCGTGGGCGAACCCCTCGGCGTCAGTGCCGCCATGCGACTTCACCACCACGCCGTTCAGCCCCAGCATGACCGCGCCGTTATAGCGCCGCGGGTCGAGCCAGGTCCGCATCCGGTCCAACCCCGGCCGGGCCAGCAGGTAGGCCAGCCGCGCCGCCAGGCTGCTGCGGAAAATCTGCTTCAGCAGGTCGCCGACCAGGCGCAGCGCGCCCTCCCCGGTCTTCAAGGCGATGTTGCCGGTGAACCCGTCGGTGACGATGACGTCGGTTGTGCCCTTGGCGATGTCGTCGCCCTCGACGAAGCCGTGGAACTGCGGGGCGATGTGGCTGCATCGCAGGGTTTCCGCGGCTTGACGCACCCGCTCGTCGCCCTTTAGCTGCTCGGACCCGACGTTCAGCAGCCCGATGGTCGGCGCGGGCAGCCCCAGCACGGTGCGGGCGAACACGTCGCCCATGATGGCGAACTCGACCAGGTTTCGGGCGTCGCACTGCACGTTGGCGCCCAGGTCCAGCATGACGACGTCACCGCGCGCCGAAGGGCCGATGGCGGCCATGGCGGGGCGGTCAATGCCAGGCAAGGTCTTGATGACGATTTTGGCCAGGGCCAGAAGGGCGCCGGTGTTGCCGGCCGACACCACACCGGACGCCTCGCCGGCCGCGACCGCGTCGATGGCGACCCGCATTGAGGAGTCGCGCACACGCAGCGCCGCCGTCGGCTTCATCTCGCTGTCAATCACGGCCGGGGCGTGGCGGATAGTGCAGGACGCCTTCAGGCGCTTGCGGCGCGCGACCAGGGGGGCCAGCCGTGCCTCGTCGCCAACGAGCAGGAAGCGCGCAGCGGGATGCCGCTCAGCCGCGATGGCGAGGCCATCCAGCACGACTTCCGGCGCATTGTCGCCGCCCATCGCGTCCACAGCCAAGGTAAACGGCTCGTTCACTAGTTTGCCCTGCACTGGCTCACGGCTGCAGTTGGGGCGATGCGCCAGCCGCAATCAGACGCGGACAGCACCTTTTAACGCCTTCCCAGCCGCGATCACCTCGCGGCCATCATAATGACCACAGTGGCTGCACAGGTGATGCGGACGCTTCAACTCGCCGCAGTTGGAGCACTCGGCATGCGCCTCGGTCCGCAGCGCGTCATGGCTGCGGCGCATCCCGCGGCGGGATGGGGAAGTCTTCTTCTTCGGAACAGCCATGGGAACGCGCCCCTCCGGGCTTAGGTGGCGCGCAGGCCGTCACGGGACGACAGCGGCACAGGATCAATGTCAAGGCGCGCGGTCTAGCAGACGCGCCAGGCGGCTGCAAGCACAGGCCGAAACCGCCTAATGCCTGCCCTTCAGTGCGCCAAGCGATGCGAACGCACCAAGGTCAGGTTCGCCTGCACCCTCCGGCAGGGCAGCGCCAGGCTTGCGGGGATAGGGGTCGAGGGCCAGCGCGAGCTGCTCGACGGCAGCCTCGCCGAGGTCGATGGCGCTGCCCTGGAATGGCACCTGGTCGATGGCGTCCGGCTCCGGGTCGTCATCCTCGGTCCCCTCGGGAACGAAGTGGACGGTGAACGCCTCCTGCACCGTGCCGTCGAACTCATCGAGCGACACCACGCAAAGCTGCGTCACGCCCGCCACCAGCTCGCCCTGCGCCTCAATGACGCTGCCGCCGATGCGGCGCAGCTTGAAGGCGCAGCGCAGGGCATGAACGGCCGGAATGCCAAGCCGTGCGGCAATGGCCGGCAGTTCGTCCGCGCTCGCCTCGATCAGCACCGGCGTGCCATGCGGCCCTATGCGGTCCAGCGCCGCCGGCCGGGGCAACTCGGAGCGGGGCAACTCGGAGCGGGGCAACTCGCCACGGCGCCCATCGGACGTCATGCCGCGGCCTGCACCATCGGCAGAAAGGCGGCTTGGCCCTTGAACAGCCCCTCGGACGGCTGTGCCTGCAACTCGCGGTCCTGCCGCATGACCGCATGCGCTAACGCACGGGCGTCGGCGTCCGGCTCGCGGCCCCGCCAGACGTTGCGGGCGATGGCGGTGGCAAGCGCCTCCGGGTCATCGGCCTCGATCGCGGCAGCGTAGGCGGCAGACCGGCCGTTGAAGGCCTCCCACATCTCTTTCATCTTCTTGCCGACCCGCATGTCGCTGATGCCGATCTCACGCAGGTTGATGTCCATGTCGGAGAACATTGCGTCGAACACCGCCTGGGCGAGCTGCTTGCCCTGCTCGGACGCGCCGTGCAGCCGATGGACCAACAGGAACACGTGCAGGCCCACCATGTCGAAGCGGCCGTCCATGGTGTCGGGCACGCCGAGCTTCTGATAAAAATAAGGATCGCGCGCCGCGGCAACCGCAGCGTTGTACAGCTCAAAGCCCGCGCGCTCATACGGCTTGCGGCGGAACATCCCAAACAACGCCATGCCTCGATCCTCGATCCCGACGTCACACAGCCAATCCGATTGACAAGACATCCGGGCCATGACACCCGACCTTGCAAACACCGGACCCTGTAAATAAGCGTCACACCTGGCGGATCAATGCGGGGCCGCCATCACCAACCGCAGGTCATCTGGTCCAGCAAGCCCCTCGGCGCCTGCCGGTGCAGCCGTCCCCACCGGCCCGGCGCCGCTGCACCAGCCAGGGACGCCGTTGAACCAAACGAGGTCGCCATGCGCCAAGTGTTCCTGCCCGTGACGCTTATAGCTCCCCTGCTGCTCGGGGCCATGGTGTCCGCGTGCAGCCTGGTGGAAGCGCCAAAGCAGTTGCGCGGCAACCGGGTGGATGCGGACCAGATCAAGGAACTGGTCCCCGGCACCTCGACCCGGGCCGACGCGACCTCCCTGCTCGGCTCGCCGACGGCCAAGGCGACGTTCGACGACAACACCTGGATTTACATCGGCGAGGTCACGCGCACCCGCGTCGGCCGGGCGCCGGGCATCCTGCAGCAGGATGTGGTCGTGCTGAACTTCGACCAGGGCGGCGTGTTGCGCGGGGTTAAGCGGCTGAACCAGGAAGACTCGCGCGAGGTGTCGGTCGTCAGCCGGTCCACGCCGTCGCCGGGCAGCGAGGCGTCGTTCATGCAGCAGTTGCTGGGCAACGTGGGCAAGTTCAACGCGGGCGGTGGTGGTGTTGGCTCGTCGCCCGGCGGCAGCGGGGCAAGCAACAGCGGGCTGTAACGCGCCGCCGGGTGCTAGAAGTGACTCCAGCCGGTCCGGGCGATCGGCAGCTCCTGTCCATCCGCCCTGGTGACAATCACCTGTTCGCCCGCAACGAAGCCGCCGACCCGCGTGACCGGGATGCCAGCCCTCGCAGCCTCGGCCCGCAACGCGGCGGCGTTGGCCGGCGGGACCGCAAGCAGCAGCTCATAGTCGTCTCCTCCGGTCAGGCAGGCGACCTGCCATGCCGGTCCCGCTGCTGCGGCCGATGGCGACAGCGGCACCAGCGCCGCCTCGACGTGCGCGCCCAGCCCGGCCAGGCGGCACAGGTGCCCCAGGTCCTGCACCAGCCCGTCCGACACATCCATGCCAGCGGAGGCAATACCGTACAAGGCCAGCCCCAGGCGCGGCTGCGGCAAGCGGTAGCGGCCAGCGAGCCAGCCATCGGGGTCCTCGACCTCGCCACGTAGGGCGGCAAGCCCCAGGGCGCCATCCCCGATGGTGCCCGTCACCCACACCTCATCCCCTGGCCGTGCCCCGTTGCGGCGCAATGCCTGACCTGGCGCGACGTGCCCGATGGCGGTCAGCGTCAGCGAGACCGGGCCAGGCGTGCTGGTGGTGTCGCCCCCCAGCAGGCCGATGCCGAACCGCACCTGGTCCCGCGCCAGCCCTGCGGCAAAGGCCTGGAACCACCCTTCCGGCGTCTCCCGCGGCGCCGACACCGTCAGGAGATAGGCGAGCGGCACCGCGGCCATGGCGGCCAGGTCCGACAGGTTCACCCGCAGCAGCTTGGAGCCAATCGTGTCCGGCGGATCATCCGGCAGGAAATGCACGCCGGCCACCATGGCATCCGCCGTCAACACCAGTTGGCGGCCCGGCGGCGGGGTCATGACGGCGGCGTCGTCCAGCAGGTCCAGCGCGCCCTCCCCGGCCAGCGGCCGAAAGTGCCGGGCGATCAGGCCAAACTCGGCTGGGGCGTCGGTCATGTCTCCCTGCTCATGCAGCCCTGCTCAGACAGCCTGCTCAGACAGGATGAACGGCCTCCGCCGGGAAGTCGCCAGGGCGCAGCTCCCGCGCCAGGCGGTCCAGCATCCCATTCACCAGCCGCGGCTCCTCCCCGGTGAAGAAGCCATGCGCCACGTCCAGGTACTCGTTGATCACCACCCGCGGCGGCGGGCCGTCCGCCATGCACAGCTCCGCGGAGCCAGCCCGCAGCAGCGCACGCAGCACGGGATCGAGCCGGGTCATCGGCCAATCCTCCGGCAGGGCGGCGGAGATCAGCTTATCCAGCCGGTCCTGCTCCAGCACGGCCGTCCGGACGATGCGGGCGAACAGGGGCGCATGGGCGTCGGGCACCCGGCCCTCCTCGAAGCCGCCGCCGCCCTGGTGCTCGGGGCCGGGCATCTCGCCCAGGCGGTGGCGGACGAACTGGTCGATCACGGTCTCGGCGGTCTCGCCACCCTGCTCGCTCTGGAACAGGGCCTGGACGGCAGCAACGCGGGATGCGGTGCGGGGGCGGCCGTTGGGGCGGGGGCGATGGGCCATCAGTGTGCCCCCAGCCCGCGCATGACCGCAATCTGCGTCAGCGCGGCAGCGGCAGCCTCCGCGCCCTTGTTGTGGCCGTCGTCGCGCGACCGTGCCGTGGCTTGGCCGATGTCGTGCACCGTGAGCAGCCCGGTGCCGAGGGCAATGCCGTACTGCAGCGCGACGTGCATCAGCCCCGCCATGCTCTCGCGGCAGATATGGTCGTAGTGGTCGGTTTCCCCGCGCACGATGCAGCCGAGCGCCACGAAGCCATCGAACCGCCCGGCGCCGCGCAGGACGATGCGGATGGCCTGCGCCAACTCGAACGCGCCGGCCACGTCGAGCGCCTCATGCGTCGCCCCGGCGGTGTCCAGGATGCGCGCAGCCCCCCGGGTCATGCCGTCCACCACATCGCGGTAATAGGGCGCGCGCACCAGCAGGACGCGGGGCGGCGGGCCGGGCACCTGCGGCGCGGCCGGCAGCGGCGCATCGGCCGTGCTCATTCGTGGGCGGCGTCGGGCGGCGCGCCCTCGATGGGACGCTGTTCGATGATGTTCAAGCCATAGCCCTCCAGCCCCACCATGGTGCGGCGCGTGTTCGACAGCAGGATCATGTCGCGCACGCCCAGGTCGGTCAGGATCTGCGCGCCGATGCCGTAATCCCGCAGGAAGGGCTGTGGCCGCGGGCTGTTCGCCATCGCGCGGACCCGGTCGGACACGGCGGTCGGCCGCGTGTCCCGGATCAGCACCACCGCCCCCCTGCCCTCCGCCGCGATCATTCCCATGGCGCCGTATAGCGCAGACCAGGAAGGTCCGCCGAGGATGTCGTTTACGATATCGACGGCATGCATCCGTACCAGCGGCGGCAGCGGCCCCGACAGGTCGCCCTTGGTCAGCACGACATGCTCGGCGTAGTCCAGCGTGGTGCCGTACACCAGCAGCCGCCAGTCGCCGCCGACGGTGTGGTGCATGGTGCCCGTCTCGACCCTCCGCACCAGCTTCTCGGTGCGGCGGCGGTGGGCGATCAGGTCGGCGATAGTACCGAGCTTCAGGTTGTGGTGCTGCGCGAAGGCGCACAGCTCCGGCAGCCGGGCCATGGAGCCGTCGTCGTTCATGATCTCGCAGATCACGCCGGAGGGGTTCAGCCCGGCCAGCCGCGCGATGTCCACCGCCGCCTCGGTGTGCCCGGCGCGGACCAGGGTGCCGCCCTCCCGCGCCACCAGGGGAAACACATGGCCCGGCGTTGCGATGCTGTCCCGCCCGGTCTCCGGGTTGATGGCGACGCCGATGGTGCGGGCACGGTCGGCGGCGCTGATGCCGGTGGTGACGCCCTCCTTGGCCTCGATGCTGACGGTGAATGCGGTCTGGTGGCGGGACCGGTTGGACTGGCTCATCAGCGGCAGGCCGAGCGCCTCGACACGCTGCCGGGTCATGGCGAGGCAGATCAGGCCGCGGGCGTGGCGGGCCATGAAGTTGACGGCGTCGGCAGTGGCGAACTGGGCGGGGATGACCAGGTCGCCCTCGTTCTCGCGGTCCTCGTCGTCCACGAGGATGAACATGCGGCCGGCGCGGGCCTCCTCGATCAGGTCGGCGGCGGGGGCCAGGTAGTCGGACAGCACGGCGGTCTTCATGCGGACGCCTCCTGCAGGCGCGCGACGTAGCGGGCCAGCATGTCAATCTCGATGTGGATGCGGTCGCCGGGCTTGAGTTGGCCAAGCGTGGTGACGTTCCAGGTGTGCGGGATGATGTTGACGCCAAAGCGGGACGGACCGGCCGGGGCGTCGGCGACCTCGTTGACGGTGAGGGACACGCCGTCCAGGGCAACGCTGCCCTTCTGCGCGATGAAGCGGGCCAGGTCAGGCGGGGCCTCGATGGACACGCGCCAGGAGCCGTTCTCCTGCACCACGGAGGCGACCTCGCCGACGCCGTCCACATGGCCGGACACCAAGTGGCCACCCAACTCGTCGCCCATGCGGAGCGAGCGTTCCAGGTTCATCGGGCTGCCCTCCGCCCAAGCGCCCAGCTTGGTTTTCGACAGCGTCTCGCCCGACACGTCCACGGCGAACCAGTCCGGCCCGACCTCCACCGCCGTCAGGCAGCATCCGCCGCAGGCAACGGAGGCTCCGATGGCGATGGCTGAGGTGTCCGGCCACGGCGTGCCGATGACGATCCGCATGTCCTGCCCACCGCCGAGCGGCGCCAGGCTGCGAACGCTGCCCATTCCGGTGACGATCCCCGTGAACATCAGGCGGCCCGGCGCAATTCTGTCAGCATGTCATCCCCCATCGGCCGCGTCGCCGTTCGCACGAAACGCGGCATCCCGTCCAATCCTGCAACGCCGAACGGCTGCACCCCTGCCAGGCCATCCCCGCCCATAATGGCCGGCGCATGGAACCAAGCCACCCGGTCCACCAGCCCGGCGCGCAGCAGCGCGGCGGCGATCCCTGCCCCGCCCTCTGCCATCACCCGCGTCAACCCGGCCTTACCCAAAAGGTGAAGCGCCACCGCCAGGTCAACCCGCGCGCCATCCGTTGCAAGGAGCCGCACCCCGGCTGCCTCCAGCGCCGCCACGCGCCCAGCCTCGGCAGCGTCGCCGTGCAGTATCCAAGTCGGCGTCTCCTGCGCGGTTGCCGCAACCTGGGCGGACAGCGGCGTGCGCAGCCTGCTGTCAACGATGATGCGGACAGTCGGCGTCTTGCGGAAGCCGGGGATGCGGCAGGTCAGGTCCGGATCGTCGGCCAGCACGGTGCCGATGCCGACCAGAACGGCGTCGTGCTGCCCGCGCAACGCGTGGCCGGCGCGGCGGGCCTCTGGTCCGGTGATCCACCGGCTTTCGCCAGCACCCGTCGCGATGCGCCCATCCAGCGTCGTCGCCAACTTCAAGGTCACAAGGGGCCGTCCCATCCGGATGCGGGACAGGAACCCTGCCTGCTGCTCGTCCGCCTCCGCCGACATCACGCCGGTCGCCACGTCCAGCCCCGCCGCACGCAGCCGGGCGAGGCCATTGCCGTTCACCCGCGGGTCCGGGTCATCCCCGGCAACCACGACGCGAACCACGCCTGCTGAGATCAGCGCGTCCGCACAGGGTGGGGTCTGCCCATGATGGCTGCACGGCTCCAGGGTGACGTAGGCTGTTGCGCCCCGTGCCGCATCGCCTGCCATCGCCAGCGCGACTGCCTCCGCATGGGGCCGCCCGCCCGGAGCCGTCGTGCCGCGCCCCACCACGCGGCCGTCCCGCACCAGCACGCAGCCTACGGCCGGGTTTGGCCAGGTGCTGCCCAACCCACGCCGTGCCAGGGCCAGCGCAGCGCGCATATGCTGTCCGTCCTCTGCACGTCCACCATCCATAAAGGGCTATGTAGGCTCGTCGAGGGAGCCGAGGAAGGCCTCGAAGTCCTTCGCTTCGCGGAAGTCGCGGTACACGCTGGCGAAGCGGACGTAGGCGACGGCGTCCACCTCCTTGAGCGTTTCCATCACCAGCTCGCCCAATTGCTTGCTCGGGATGTCGTTCTCACCTGACGCCTCGAGCTGGCGGACGATGCCGTTCACGATCCGCTCCAGCCGCTCCTCCATCACCGGGCGCTTGCGGAGCGCGATGCGGATGGACCGGCCCAGCTTGTCGCGGTCAAACGGCACCCGGCGGCCGTCGTTCTTTAGTATTGTCAGCTCGCGCAACTGCACGCGCTCGATGGTGGTGAAGCGCTGGCCGCAGCCGCCGCAGAACCGGCGGCGGCGGATGGCCGACCCGTCATCGGTGGGCCGGCTGTCCTTCACCTGCGTATCGTCGTGGCCGCAGAACGGGCAGCGCACGCCGTGTTAGGCCCCGAGGTGCGCCCCGCCGCCCAACCCTGCCCCGGTGTAGATCGGAAACCGCGCGCACATCGCCAGCACCCGGGCCGCCACCGCCTGCTCCGCGGCGGCGTTGCTGCCATCGTTGGATCGGGCCAGGCCTTCCAGCACCTCGCCGATCATCACCCCGACCTCGCGGAACTCCGCCGTGCCGAAGCCGCGGGTGGTGGCGGCCGGCGTGCCCAGGCGGATGCCCGAGGTGATCGCCGGCTTCTCCGGGTCGAACGGGATGGCGTTCTTGTTGGCGGTGATGTGCGCCCGCTCCAGGCTCGCCTCGGCTAGCTTGCCCGTCACGCGCTTCGGCCGCAGGTCGACCAGCATCAGATGGCTGTCGGTGCCGCCGGTGACGATGTCGCAGCCCTGCTCGATCAGGGTCTCGGCCAGCATGCGGGCGTTGTCGATCACCGCGCGCTGGTAGGTGCGGAACTCTGGGCGCAGCGCCTCCCCGAAGGCGACGGCCTTGGCGGCGATCACATGCATCAGCGGACCGCCCTGTAGGCCCGGGAACACCGCCGAGTTGAACCGCTTGCCCAGCGCCTCGTCGTTGGACAGGATCATGCCGCCGCGGGGGCCGCGCAGAGTCTTGTGCGTGGTGGTGGTGACGACATGCGCGTGCGGCAGCGGCGAGGGATACACCCCGGCCGCGACCAGCCCGGAGAAGTGCGCCATATCGACCATGAACGTCGCGCCGACCTCGTCCGCCACCCGGCGGATGCGGGCGAAGTCGATGACGCGCGGGTAGGCGGAGCCGCCGGCGATGATCATCTTCGGCCGCTCAGTGCGGGCCAGGCGCTCCAGCTCCTCATAGTCCAGCAGGCCCGTGCCCTCGACGACGCCGTACTGGATGGCGCGGAACCACTTGCCCGACAGGTTCGGCGCGGCGCCGTGCGTCAGGTGGCCGCCAGCGGCGAGGCTCATGCCCAGGATGGTGTCGCCGGGCTGCAGCAGGGCGAGGAACACCGCCTGGTTGGCCTGCGCGCCGCTATGCGGCTGCACGTTGGCGTAGGTGCAGCCGAACAGCTCCTTGGCGCGGTCGATGGCCAGGACCTCGGCGCGGTCCACCTCGACGCAGCCGCCGTAGTAGCGGCGGCCGGGGTAGCCCTCGGCATACTTGTTGGTCAGCACCGAGCCTTGCGCCTCCAACACGGCGGCGGAGACGATGTTCTCGCTGGCGATCAGCTCGATGCCGTCCTGCTGGCGCGTCAGCTCGCCGGTGACGGCGGCGGCCAGCTCAGGGTCGGAGTCGGCGAGTGAAGCGGAGAAGAAGCGGGTCAGGCTCGGGGTGGCAGTCTGCTCGTTCATGGGTGCGGCCTCTGGGTCGTGCGGGATTGGCGTCCATACCATGGGAACTCGCCGCCAAGAACCAATCCGGGGTTATAGCAGGGCGTCCAGGAAAGCGGGCACCCGGCGCAGGGCGTCCGCGCGGGCGGCCGGGTTGGTGCCGGTGTGGGCGAGGCCGTTGTGGTTCGCGGTGAAGGCGAGTCCGCGGCGTTCCCGCATTGGCTGATCCGGCGCGTCGAAGTCGGGGTAGGCGTCGGGGTAGAAAGAAGCCCGGATGCGTCCGCTTCGCGGCCCAAGCCCGGAGGGAGAGGGAGAAGGCAGCCTGCCTATATGACGCCTTTCGCCCGCAGCTCCCCAAGCCGAGCCGTAGAAAGGCCAAGCACTCCTTCCAACACCTCATCGGTATGCTCGCCCAGCACCGGCGGCGGCCTTCGGTAGTCCGCCGGCGTCTCCGATAGCCGCACGGGATTGGCGATCACCTTCACCCCGTCCGGCGTGGCCGAGTGCGGCATCGACACCACCGTGCCCCGCGCCACTACCTGCGGATCGGCGAACACCTCCTTCAGCGTATTGATCGGCCCGCAACCGATCTTCATGGCCTCCAGCCGCTCCACCCACCACGCCGTCGGATGCCCGCGCAGCACCGGCGTCAACATGTCCGTCACAAGCTGGCGGTTGCCGACGCGGTCCGCATTGGTGGCGAACCGCGGGTCCGCCAGCATGTGCTCCAGCCCGAAGCCCTCGCAGAACCGCTTGAACGTCGGATCATTACCCACCGACAGCACGACGTAGCCATCCGCCGTCGGGAACACCTGGTATGGCACGATGTTGGGATGCTGGTTGCCCAGCCGCACCGGGTTCTCCCCCGTCGCCAAGTAGTTCATCCCCTGGTTCGCCAGCCACGCAACGTGGGTGTCCAGCATGCCGATATCGACCTGCTGCCCCTGCCCCGTCGCCACCTTGTGCCGCAGCGCCGCCAGGATGCCGATGCACCCATAAAGCCCGGCGAACAGGTCCGCCACCGGCACGCCCACCTTCTGCGGCAGGCCATCCGGCTCCCCGGTCAGGCTCATGATGCCGCCCATCGCCTGGATCAGGCTGTCATAGCCCGGCCGCGGCGCATAAGGCCCGGTCTGCCCGAACCCGGTGATCGAGCAGTAGATCAGCCCGGGGAACCGCGCGTGCAACTGCTCATAGCCCAGCCCATACTTCGCCAGCGCGCCCACCTTGAAGTTCTCGGCCAGGATGTCCGACCGCTCGATCAGCGCCAGCGCGATCTCCTGGCCCTCCGGCGTTGCAATATCTAGCGTCACCGACCGCTTGTTGCGGTTCACGCCAACGAAGTAGGCGCTCTCCTGCGTGCCCGGCATGAATGGCGGGGCGAAGCCGCGGGTGTCGTCGCCGCTGCCGGGCTTCTCGATCTTGATGACATCCGCGCCCAGGTCGCCCAGCATCTGCACGCAGGTCGGCCCGGCCAGAACGCGGGTCAGGTCGAACACGGTCAGGCCCGCGAGGGGGCCGGTAGGCTGCGTCTCACTCATGCGTTGGTCCGTTCCCCTGCCCTTGTCCGGCCCACCCGCCGGGTCCATTGTCGCCCCAGCGTTATATGCACCCATCGCCTAGAGGCAAACCCGATGCTGGATCGCCCGCAATCAACCCCCGGCGCATCAACCCCCGGTGAACCGACGCTGGACCAGCAGGCGCTGGCCACCGCGCTGTCCGGCCAGCACTTCATCGGCGGCCGCTTCGTGCCGGCCCGCACTGGCCGCACCTTCGCGGTCGTGAACCCCGCCACCGGCCAGGAGGTCGCACGGGCGGCAGATGGCGACGCCGCCGACGTGGAGGCCGCGGTGCAGGACGCCGACGCCGCGCAGAAGTCCTGGGCCAAGATGCCGTCCCGCAAGCGCGGCGCCCTGGTCGCGCAGTGCGCCGCCGTACTGCGCGACCACGTCGAGGAGCTGGCCCGGCTTATCGCCCTGGAAACCGGCAAGGCGCTGCGCACCGAAAGCCGGGTGGAGGCGCAGGTCGTCGCCGACATCTTCGAGTTCTACGGCGGCCTCGGCGGCGAGCTGAAGGGCGAGACCGTGCCCTTCGCCCCCAACGTGCTGTCGGTGACGGTGCGCGAGCCCCTGGGCGTGGTCGGCGCGATCATCCCCTGGAACGTGCCGATGTTGCTGATGGCGCTGAAGGTCGCGCCCGCGCTGGTCGCCGGCAACACCGTCGTCGTGAAGTCCGCCGAGGAGGCGCCGCTCGCGGTGTTGCGCATCTGCGAGCTGATGAACCGGGTGCTGCCGCCGGGCTGCTTCAATATGCTGTCCGGGTTCGGCCCAGAGTGCGGCGCGCCGCTGGTCGCCCACCCCAAGGTGCGCAAGGTGACGTTCACCGGCAGCGTCGAGGTCGGGCGCATCGTCTCCAAGGCCGCCGCCGAGAAGCTGATCCCCGTCACGCTGGAGCTGGGCGGCAAGTCGCCCATGATCGTGTTCGCCGACTGCGACTTCGACAAGACCGTCCTGGGCGCCGTCACCTCCATGCGCTTCACCCGCCAGGGCCAAAGCTGCACCGCCGCCAGCCGCATCTACGTCGAGCGCCCGGTGTTCGACCGCTTCGTCGAGGCGCTGGCCGCCAAGGTGGACGCCATGGTGATGGGCGACCCCCTCGACGAGGCGACCGACATCGGCACCCTCATCAGCACCGACCAGTTCGACAAGGTCAGCGGCTTCATCAAGGAGGGCCTGGCCACGCCCGGCGCCACCGGCCGCGCCGCCAGCGCCATGCCGTCCGACCCGGCCTTGAGCAAGGGCCTGTTCATCCGTCCCTACATCTTCACCAACCTGCCCGACGACAGCCGGCTGGTGCAGGAGGAGATCTTCGGACCTGTTACCTGCGTGTTCCCGTTCGACGACGTGGAAACCGTGCTGGCGGCGGCGAACGGCACCGAGTACGGGCTTGCGGCGTCGCTGTGGACCAACAACTTGCGGATTGGCTTGGACTTGGCGCACCGGCTTGAGGCAGGGTTGGTGCAGATCAACCAGAACCTGGTCGTGCAGGCCAACCTGTCTTACGGCGGCGTGAAGAGCAGCGGGCTTGGCAAAGAGGCCAGCCTGGAATCCATGCTGGAGCACTTCATGCATAAAAAGACCATCATGGTGAATTACAGCTGACCCAATGGCAAAATCCGAGCAAGGCATCCCCCCCAGCCAGCAGCCAAAGGCCGCCGACTATAGCTTCGACCTGGACGCGGCATTGCGTTCCATAGTCGCCCTACGCGCGACCGTGCCGGAGGACGCCTTCACCGCCTCCACCCTGGGGACCGAGCGTGCGGGCAGCGCCGTGCACATCCGGCCGGGCCTGTTCCTGACCATCGGTTACCTGATCACTGAGGCCGACCAGGTTTGGCTGACCTCCTCCGGCGGGCAGGCCGTGCCGGGCCATGCGTTGGCCTACGACCAGGAGACCGGGTTCGGCCTCGTGCAGTCGCTCGGGCGGCTGGACGTGCCGGTGATGGAGTTGGGCGATAGCTCGAAGGCGCGCGTCGGGGAGCCGGTGATCTTCGCCGCCGCCGGGGGCAAGCGCCACTGCGTCGCGGGCAAGGTCGCGGGGCGGCAGGAGTTCGCGGGCTACTGGGAGTACCTACTGGACAACGCGATCTTCACCACGCCGTCGCATCCGTTCTGGGGCGGCGCTGGGCTGATCGGCAAGGACGGCAAGCTGCTGGGCATCGGCTCCCTGGTACTGCAGCAAGGCGGCGAGGGCGGCAAGCGGCAGGACATGAACATGGCCGTCCCGGTGGAGTTGCTGACGCCGATCCTGGACGACCTGCTGGCCTATGGACGCGTCAACCGGCCGCCGCGCCCCTGGCTGGGCCTGTTCGCCATGGAGGACGACGACACGCTGGTCGTCGGCGGCCTGGCCGATGACGGGCCGGCGGACAAGGCGGGGCTGCGGACCGGCGACCGCATTCTAAAGGTGAACGGGGCGGAGGTGCCGGACCTGGCGGGGCTGTGGCGGGCGGTATGGGCCTCGGGGCCGGCCGGGTCGGATGTGCAGGTCAGCCTAGGGCGCGGCAACCGGACCTCGGCCGTCACCGTGACCTCGACCGACCGCGCCAGCATCCTGAAGTCGCCCCGGCTGCACTAGGGCGATGTCCCGGCGTCCCCTGTGGACCCGGGGACGGTCCCGCTCACGCGTTTGGCAGTGGATCGGCCGATGGCTGCGCCGCGGCGTCGCGGCGGTCTGGACGTTGGTGTTGCTGGCTACGTTTGCCATTGCCGCCATGGCTTGGGTCTCGTTGCCTCCAGACATGGACGGCGCCATCCCTGGGTTGGGCAGTCCCGTCACCATTACGCTGGACGAGAACGGCATTCCGCTGATCCGTGCCGGGTCGGAACGGGACGCCGCCGCGGCGCTTGGCTTCCTGCACGCGCGGGACCGGATGTTCCAGATGGACCTGACCCGGCGCAACGCCTCCGGGCGGCTGTCCGAGCTTGCCGGGCCGGCGACGCTGCGGGTGGACCGCACCATGCGCGTGCTGGGCCTGCGCCGCCGTGCGGAGGCGGACCTCGCGGACCTGGACCCGGACACCCGGGCGGTGCTGGATGCCTACGCGGCGGGGGTCAACGCCTGGATCGCGGCGCGTGGTCGGTTCGCCGCGCCGGAGTTCATCCCGCTGGGTGCACCGGAGCCATGGACTCCCGTGGACAGCCTGCTTTGGGGCAAGACGATGGGCCTCTACTTGTCCGGCAACTGGCGGCTGGAGGTGGCCCGCGCCGCGATGCTGCAACGCCAGCCCGGGTTGCGCGTGCAGGATTACTGGCCGCCGCAGGACGGCACGCCGCGGGTAGATGCCAGCCTCGGGAACGACAGCCTTGAGAATGGCAGCGGCGGGGAGGGCCTTCCGACGCGACTGGCGGACTTGGTTCCCGCCTTCCCGGAGCCGTTCACCCTGCCGGACGAGGCCAGCAACGAATGGGCGGTGGATGGCCAGCACACCCTGTCTGGGGCGCCGATGCTGGCCGGGGACCCGCATCTGGCGTTCTCCATGCCGGCGATCTGGTATCTCGCACGGATCGAGACCCCTGGCCGCGTGCTGGCCGGCGCCACTGCACCGGGCGTGCCGTTCCTGGTGATGGGCCATAACGGCCGCATCGCCTGGACCTTCACGACCACCGGCGCCGCCACCCAGGACGTGTTCGTCGAAACACCTCTGCCGGATGGCGGCTACGCCACACCCGAGGGTCCTATCGCCTTCGTGGAGCGCGAGGAGCGCATCCGGGTGCGCGGCCAGCCGGACGAGATGCTGCGGGTGCGTGAGACCCGGCACGGCCCAGTGCTAAGCGACCTCGATGCGCCCGGCGGCCCCGTGCTGGCGGTGGCGATGGCCAACCTGGCGCCGGGGGACTCCGCGGCAACGGGGCTGCTGGCGCTGGACCGGGCGGGCGACGTAGCGGCGGCAGGGCGCGCGGCGGCGCTGATCACGTCGCCGGTGCAGAATCTGCTGGTCGCGGACCGCAGCGGGATCGGCCAGTTCACCACCGGGCGGGTTCCGGTCCGCCGGGCTGGGGATGGCTCGGTGCCGGTGGCCGGAGCGGACGGCGCGCATGACTGGACCGGCTTTGCCGTTGGCGATGCGCTGCCGCATGAGGTCGCTCCGCCCGGTGGGCGGCTGGTGAACGCCAACGAGCGTACGGCGCCGCCGGACTTCCCGGTGTTCATGGGCCGCGACTGGTTCGGCGACTTCCGCGCGCGGCGCATCCGCGAGATGCTGGCCGCCAGCGACCGGCACGACGCCAGCAGCTTCGCCGCGATGCAGGTCGATCCCCGCAGCAGCTTTGCCGTCCAGATCCTGCCGCGCCTGCTGGCGACCACGCCGGAGGACGATGCCTCGGCCCGTGCACTGGCGCTGCTGGCGGATTGGCATGGCGACATGCTGCCCGGCCTGCCGCAGCCACTGCTGTTCAACGAATGGGTCCGCCAGTTCGACGCCTCCCTGCTGCAACGGGCCGGGGTGCCGCCGGCCATCGCTGGATTGCCGTCCGACCTGGTAGCATACGCCCTGACCCCAGCCGGCGCATGGTGGTGCGGCGGCGAGTGTGGGCCGCAATTAGCTGATGCACTAAAAGCGGCGATGGCGACCCTGACGGCGCAGCATGGCCCGGCGCCGGCAGGATGGCGTTGGGGCGCCGTGCATCAGGCCGTGTTCGCACATCCGTTGCTCAGCCAAATCCCGTTGCTGCGGGCGCTGGCCACCTGGCGTATCGAGCAGCCCGGCGATGACACCACGGTGTACCGCGGCGGCACCCGGGGGGATGACTGGGCGTCGGTGCACGGTGCCGGCTACCGTGGCGTTTATGACTTGGCCGACCTGGACCGCAGCCTGTTCGCGATCACGCCGGGCCAGTCCGGCCACCCGCTGCGGCGCACGGCGACATCGCTGATGCGGAGCTGGCGTGACGGCACCAGCCTGCACCTTGGGCCGCAGCAGGACCATGTTGGCATAACCTTACACTTGCTGCCCCAACCAAGCCGTTGACCCCAGCCCCGGCTTCCCTAACATAAGGCAGGGACCAAGGACCGCATGACATACAAGCCGCCACGCCGACCGCAGTTCTTCTACACCACCGCGCCGCTCCCCTGCCCCTACGTGTCTGGGCGGACCGAGCGGAAGGTTGTCACCGAGATCACCGGTCCGGACGCCGACAGCCTGCATGACCGGCTGTCGCGCGCCGGGTTCCGCCGCAGCCACAACATCGCCTATGCGCCGGTGTGCCCGTCCTGCCAGGCCTGCGTGCCGATCCGTATTCCAGTGGCGGGGTTCCAGCCGGACCGCGGGCTGCGGCGCATCCTGCGCGCCAATGCCGGGGTGGAGGGCTACGACGTGCCGGCCCGCGCCACCGCCGAGCAGTTCCAACTGTTCCAGCGTTACCAGCAGGTGCGCCACAGCGACGGCGACATGGCGACGATGAGCTTCTACGACTATCGTGCGATGATCGAGGACACTCCGATCGAGACGGGGATCACCGAGTTCCGCGACCCCGCCGGGCGCCTGGTCGGCGGCTGCCTGATGGACCGGCTCGGCGACGGGCTGTCGGCGGTTTACAGCTTCTTCGCGCCGGAGCTGGAGCGGCAGTCGCTCGGCACCTACGCTATCCTCTGGCTGATCGAGCGGGCGCGGGCGCTGCGGCTGCCCTACGTCTATCTCGGCTACTGGGTGCCCGAGAGCCGCAAGATGGCGTACAAGGCGCGGTTCCGGCCCTGCGAGATCCTGGTTGGCGGCACCTGGCGCACCCTCACGGACGGGGAGGCCGGTCTGTCCGAGCCGGTCGGCGCGGCCCTGGTGCAAGAAACGGCCGGCTAGGGGCGGCGCCTAGAACTTCGCCGACAGCGCCAACGATCCGAAGTTGAACAGCCCGGCCTTCTGACGTCGGAATTCCTCGGTCTGCCAGGTCTGGGTATAGGTGATACGAACACCGTACGCGATCACGCCCAGCCCCCCCTCAAGCTCGCCCACCAGGGGGCGCTTGGTCACGTGCGGGCCTTGGTTGCTGCGGAACGTCGCGCCGTCCAGGAACACGTCGCGCGCAACGGCCTGACCGTCAGCCCCGGCGAACACATACCAGGCAAACGGCCGCGTGGCGGTGTAGGCGTCGGTGCCGGTGATCCCCGGGCGGATGCGCGCCGCCCCAAAGTCGCTGTCCAGCCCCTGCCCCAGCCGCAACACGAACCCGCCCTGCAAGTAGTCCCGCACCGTGCCGACGCCGAGCGTCGCAGAGGGCAGCACATCCGTCTCGATGCCATACAGCCCGGCGGCGTTGAAGTGATAAAGCGGGATGCGGTACGTCTGCTCCGCATACAGCTCGACAGCCGGCTCGTCCTTGATCTGGTTGCGCCAGCCCAGGTTCGGGGTGTCGCCGATAATGTTGTGGAAGCCGTTCTGCACCTCCTTGCCCAGGGCGGAGGGTCCGACCACGCCCAGGCTGGCGCCGAGGTAGGTGCGAGCGTCGTCGGTGTCGTGGATCAGGCCGAGGTCGGCGTGCAGCCAGCCGGCGTAGGGGCGGTCGCCCAGGATGGGTTGCGCCGACTGGGTGTTGCGCGGGGTGAACAGGGATTGGCTGATGTCGATGCTGATCCGCTGCACCCCGTCGCCCCACACGGTCTGGCCGAAGTCGGCCAGGAATCCCGGCAACTGGATCGTGCCGGAGGTGTACCCCAGGCGCAGGCCGCTGGTGTAATACTGGTCCGAGGTTCCCTTGAAGGTCGAGGCGGCATCGTTCTCGACCTGGAAGGTGTAGATTCCCTGCGGGTCCTGCGGCGGCGCGGCACTGGCCGGTCCTGCGGCGATGATGGCAGACGCAGCGACCGTTGCAAGGCTGGCCGCCGTTATGCCGCTGATGGTCTTGGCTTGCATGAACCGCCCTGCTGTCTTGACGATCCCGTGCATACCGGACCGCCGCTGCTGGTGGAACCCCTGGCGGCAGAGGCGTCTTGCCGGAGGGCAAGCAGGCCGGGTATGAGGCAGGCATCGGATGGGTGGCCGAGCGGTTTAAGGCAGCGGTCTTGAAAACCGCCGAGCGTGCAAGCGTTCCGTGGGTTCGAATCCCACCCCATCCGCCATCAAACCGCCTTGTTTTCGGTCGGCACATCGGGAAAGGGGATGACGCGCCCGGCTCCCATGCATAGAGTCAGGATGTGAACGTTCTCGCCCCCGCCAAGGCACGGTTGCAGATCGAGGTGGTGCACGACCTGGTGTGCCCCTGGTGCTACCTCGGCGTGCGCCGGCTGTTCCGCACCATGCGCCGCCGGCCGGACCTGCTGTTCGACTTGGTCTGGCGGCCGTTCCTGCTCAACCCGGATATGCCGCGGTCGGGCATGTCGCGCGCCGACTACGTCATCCGCAAGTTCGGCGGAGAGGAGCGGGCACGGCGTTTGTACACCTCCATCACCGAGATCGGCGCCGCGGAGGGCCTGCAGTTCCGCTTCGACCGCATCCGCCGCACCCCCAGCAGCGTGGACGCCCACCGCCTGGTCCGCTGGGCCTCACGCTATGGCCGCGGACGCGAGGTGGTAGAGGCGCTGTTCGCCGCACACTTCTCCGACGGCCACGACATCGGCGACTTCACGGTGCTGCGCGCCATCGGGCTGTCCTGTGGGCTTGAGCCGGTGGGGCTGGCCAACTTCCTGCGCGGGGACGAGGACGTGGAAACCGTCCATGCGGACAACCTGCGGGCGCATCGGCTGGGCATCAACGGCGTGCCCTGCTTCGTGGTGGCGGGGCAGCACGCCATCGCCGGGGCGCAAGAGCCGGAGGTGATCGAGCGACTGCTGGACGTGGCCGCCGTGGATGCCACGCCGGTCTGAGCCGCCACGTGCCGTTCGCAGCCCGAAACCATTCCGTGATCGCAATATTTTGATCGTGCCAGCCTTTGATCGTGCCGGCCGCCGCCGACTTCGCCAGGATGCGTAGCTTGAGCTTCGAGGGATACATGCACCTAACCTACGCCGCAGTCTTGGCCACGCTGGCCTGCACCGTTCCAGCCGCAAGCCGGGCGGCGAACGTCACACCGGCGCAGGCGCAGACGCTTGAGGATCAGTTGCGCGCCTACTTCTCGACGATGGTCGGTCCCGACGTGCCCGTCGAACGCTCGCCCATCCGGGTCATCCCGGAGGGCGACCACTTCAGCCTCTCCCTGCCCCTGGGCGGCAACACCACCAGCGGCCCGACCGCGCCCGCCCTGCTCGGCGAGGCCAAGCCGATCGATGGCGGCCGCTGGGCGCTGGACCACCTGCACATCACGTCCCCGGCCACCTTCACGACGACTAGGAAGGTTCCGGACAGCCAGGGGGCGGCGGGTATCCCTAAGCAAGGCGCCGCCAAGCCGGGCACGGCAAAGGCGGGCGCCACCAAGACCGTCCCCGTCACCTATACCCTCACCTACGCCGAGCAGGACGGAACCGGCACCTGGGACCCGTCCTACGCAACGCCCTCCGTCATCAACAGCAACTCGCGCGGCTTCCGGCTTGCGGCGTCCGGTCTGGCCACCCAGCAGATCACCACGCTGGACCAGTCCGCCGGGACGATCACCCTGCGCCCCACAGGCGGCGACCAGGTGGACCTTGTTATGGATGTCACCGGCACCGGCTATGGGCTGACCACCAAATCCATGGACGCGCCGGAGGTCGATGCGCAGGCGCAGACGGTGCGCGTCACGGGCGAGGTGACGGGCATGTCCCGGGACCATGCGTCGGCGTTGATCCCGGCGCTCATCCGCGTCGGCAAGCTGCAGCAGACAGGGCAGCCAGTAGTTGCCAAGCCCAGCACGGACCAGGCGGCGATCGACGCGCTGATCCAGGCGATGCAGGGCCTTGCCTCGGCGATGACGCTGACGGAGACGGTCGATGCCTTGCAGGTGCACGCCGGGGCTTTCACCGGGTCGTTCGCCCAGGTGCGGGTCGGCGTGGATGCCAAGGCGGATGCCGGCTTCCTGACCGGGCGCATGGACCTGGCGATGGACGGGCTGACGCTGGCCGGGATGCCGCTGGGACCCATGCAGGACCTGCTGCCGCAGCGGATCGCGCTGCGCCCCGTGGTGTCCCATGCATCCACCAAGGACCTACTGCAGATGCTGCAGACAGCGATGGAAAATCCGAAGGGCGGCCCTACCCAGGCAGAGATCGACGCCCTGTTCAGCCATGGCGGCCTGAAGGCCGGGTTGGAAAGCTTCGCCTTCGACGTGGGCGGGGCGTCGTTCACCGGGACGGCGGATATCGACGTCGCCAGCCCACAGCAAGCGTCGGGCGCCGGGCAGGTCACGGCGGCGGGCTGGGACGTGCTGTTCACCAAGATCCAGGGCACGCCGGAGTTGGCGCAGGGCATCCCGCTGATGCTGCTCGCCAAGGGGATCGCCAAGACGGCTGGCGACCGGCTGGTGTGGGACATTACCTTCCGCGACAACAAGCTTCTGGTGAACGGGACCGACCTGTCGCAGATGGCGGGCGCTGGACGGTAACGCCGGACCTACGCCGCCTGGGCCCCCTGCGCCGCCAACCGGCTCAGGTTGCCCAGCACGTCCCGGCTGAGCCGCATCCGCTCCGCGACCGTCATCTCCTTGGCGATGGCGAGCTTGTGGTCAGGGCGCAGGCGGATGGTGCCCTTGCGGGTGCCGAGCCAGCCGACGAGGCCGCCAGGGTTGCGGAAGGCGCTGCCGCGGAACGCGATCACCATGCCCTTGGGACCGGCCTCCAGCTTCTCCACGCCGCTGTCCCGGCACATACGCTTCAGGGTGACGACCTGCAGCAGGTTGTCCACCTCGGGCGGCAGCGGGCCGAAACGATCGACCAGTTCCGCCGCCATCGCCTCGGTCTCGCCATCCGACGCCAGGGCGCCGATGCGGCGGTACAGGCGCAGCCGTACCGGCAGGTCCTGAACGTAGGTCTCGGGGATCAGCACCGGCAGGCCGAGCTGGATGTTGGGCGTCCAGTCCCGGTCCTCGGTCTTGGTGCGCCCGCGCTCCACCCGCAGGTCGGCCACGGCGTCCTCCAGCATCTGCTGGTACAGTTCGATGCCGACCTCGCGGATGTGACCTGACTGCTCATCGCCCAGCAGGTTGCCGGCGCCGCGGATGTCCAGGTCGTGCGACGCCAGGGTGAACCCAGCCCCCAGGTTGTCCAACGTCTGCATCACGTCCAGCCGCTTCTGCGCCGCCGCCGACAGCCGGTGGTTCTGCGGCCAGGTCAGGTAGGCGTACCCCCGCTGCTTGCCGCGCCCGACCCGGCCGCGGAGCTGATAGAGCTGCCCCAACCCGAACATGTCGGCCCGGTGAATGATCAGCGTGTTCACCGCCGGCATGTCCAGGCCGCTCTCGACGATGTTGGTGCTCAGCAGCACGTCGTACTTGCCGTCGCCGAACTCGGTCATCACCCGTTCCAACTCGGTCGGCGCCAGGCGGCCATGCGCCTGCGCCATGCGGCACTCGGGCACGATCTCCTGCAGGCGCGCCGCCATGCGGTCCATGTCCTCCAGCCGCGGCACCACGCAGAAGATCTGGCCGCCGCGGAACCGCTCCCGCTGGATCGCCTCCCGCACCACAACGCTGTCGAACGGCGAGATGAAGGTGCGGACGGCCAGGCGGTCCACCGGCGGGGTGGCGATCAGGCTCATCTCCCGCACGCCGGTCAGCGCCAGTTGCAGCGTGCGCGGGATCGGCGTTGCGGTCAGCGTCAGGACGTGAACGTCGGCCTTGAGCTGCTTCAGCTTCTCCTTGTGGGAGACGCCGAAGTGCTGCTCCTCATCGACGATCAGCAGTTCCAGGTCGGCGAACTCGATGCCCTTGGCGAGCAGGGCATGGGTGCCGACGACGATGTTGACGGCGCCGTTGGCCAGGCCGCGCTTGGTTTCGGCGGCTTCCTTGGCCGTCACCATGCGGGAGAGCTGCTCGACGCGGATCGGCAGGCCCTCGAAGCGCTTGGTGAAGGTGCGGTGGTGCTGCCGGGCCAGCAGGGTGGTGGGGACGACGACGGCAACCTGCGCGCCCGACATGGCGGCGACGAAGGCGGCCCGCAGCGCGACCTCGGTCTTGCCGAAGCCCACGTCGCCGCAAATCAGACGGTCCATCGGGCGGCCGGCGGCCATGTCCTCCAGCACGTCGGCGATGGCGCGGGCCTGGTCCTCCGTCTCGGCGAAGGGGAAGCGGGAGCAGAACTCGTCCCAGGTGCCCTCGGCCGGGGCCAGGGTGGTGGCCTCGCGCACCCGGCGGGCGGCGGCGGTGCGGATCAGCTCGCCCGCCATGTCGCGGATGCGCTGCTTCATCTTGGCCTTGCGGGTCTGCCAACCGGCGCCGCCCAGCTTGTCGAGCGCCACGCCGCCACTCTCGCTGCCGAAGCGGGACAGCAGCTCGATGTTCTCCACCGGCAGGTACAGCTTCTCGCTGCTGTCGTAGATCAGGCGTAGGCAGTCATGCGGGGCCGGGCCGACGCGCAGGGTTTCCAGGCCGTCGTAGCGGGCGATGCCGTACTCCTGATGCACGACCAGATCGCCCTGGGCGATCTCCGTCGCCTCGGCAATGAATTGGTCCGCCCGCTTGCGGCGCCGCGGCGGGCGGCTGATGCGCTCGCCCAGCAGATCCTGCTCGCTGACCAGGCTGATGCGCCCGCTGGTGAAGCCGCGCTCCAGCCCCAGGGTGACGACGGCGGTGACGCCCGCCGGCTGCTTCTCCGCGGCAGCCCAGGTGTCGCACTGCTCGACCTTGAAGCCGCTCTCCCGCAGCAGCAACGCCAGGCGCTCGCGGGAGCCGCGGGTCCAGGCGGCGACCACCGTGCGGCGATTCTGACCGGCCCAGGTGGTGGCCTGCTCGTGCAATTGCTGGAAGGCGTTGGCCCCGGTGCCAGCGCCGGCCTTAGTGAACACATAGCCAGGTCGGCCGCCAGCATCCACGCCCCCTGCTCCGTCCGGCCGGCCATAGGGGCTGAACACCATGTTGGGGCCGCCCGCCAGCATCGCGTTCCAGCCGGCGCGGTCCAGGAACAGCCGCTCCGGCGGCAGCGGGCGATAGGGCACCTCGCCGTCCCGCGGCACGACGCGGCGAGCCTCGGCATGGTCGGCGATCATCTCCAGGCGGCCTTCCAGGACCTCCTCGGACTGGTGATCCAGGCTGACGCTGGTGCCGGGCAGGTAATCCAGCAGGGTGTCCATGCCGTCGTGGAACAGCGGCGCCCAGTGCTCGATGCCGGGGTAGCGCCGGCCTTCGCTGATGGCCTGGTACAGCGGGTCGGTGGCGGCGCCGGGGCCGAACAGCTCGCGCCAGCCCTCGCGGAAGCGGGTGATGCTGGCGGCGTCCAGCGGCACCTCGGACACCGGGCGCAGCACTAGGTCCTGCAGCTTGCCGGTGCTGCGCTGGGTGCTGGGGTCGAAGCGGCGCAGGGTTTCCAGGGTGTCGCCGAACAGGTCTAGGCGCACCGGGTCGGGCTCGCCGGCGGGATAGATGTCGATGATGCCGCCGCGTGTGGCGTACTCGCCAGGCTCCATGACGGTGCCGCTGCGGCCGTAGCCGTTGGCCTCCAGGAACTTGATGATCGCGTCCGGGTCGGCGATCCCGCCGGCGCGCAGCACCAGGCTCGCGCCCTCGAACGCCGGGCGGGGCGGCACGCGCTGCACCAGGGCGTTCACCGTCGTCAGCACGATGCGGGGCCGCGTCGGCGGCTCCAGCAGGCGGGCCAGGGTGGCGATGCGCTCGGACACCAGCTCGGGGTTCGGCGACACGCGGTCGTACGGCAGGCAGTCCCAGGCGGGGAAGCGCAGCACCTCCAGGTGCGGGGCGAAGAAGGCCAGCGCCTCCGCCAGCCGTGCCATGCGGCTGTCATCGCGGGCGGCGTGCAGGACTTCCCCACTGTGCTCGGCCCGGCGCTGCGCCAGCAGCAGGGCGTCGTAGCCCTCCGGGGCGCCATAGACGAGGGCGGTCATGGCTTGGACCCGTCCGGCTGGCCTTCGCCGTCCTCGGCCGCCTGGCGGATCGCACGCAGCATGGGGGTGTCCACGTCTGCTGGGATCGGCTGGCGACCGGTCAGCCAGTCGGCGAGCATGGCGTCGGGCAACTCCATCACCTCTTCCAACGCATCCAGGTCCGATTCGCTGAAGCCGACCAAGCGGGCGCGAACGAAGTTGCCGATCAGGATGTCGTTCTCGTAGGTGCCGCGGTGCGTGGCGCGGAACAGGATGCGGCGGCGGCGGTTGTCGGTGGGATCGGGCGTCTCGGTTGCTTGCACTCTTGGGTCCCTAGGCACGCGCTGTCATATAGCGGCGGCACCCTTCACTGTCAGCCCGTGGCCGAATCGCTCCTCCCCCTTCTTGCGCCCATCAGCAGCCTGCGCGGCGTCGAACCCAAGGCCGCCAAGCTGATCGAGAAGGTCGCGGGCGGCGGGCGCGTGCTCGATCTGCTGTTCCACATGCCGGAATCCTACATGGACCGGCGCGACCGCCCGGCGATCCGGGACGCGCTGCCGGGCACGGTGGCGACGCTGGCGGTGGAGGTCATGCGGCTCGATACGCCCGACAACGCCCGGCAGCCGTGGCGCATCACCTGCGGCGATGGGACCGGCTTCATGGAGCTGGTGTACTTCGGCCGCCCGCCGCCGAGGGTCATCCAGCCCGGCGCACGGCTGGTGATTTCGGGCAAGCTGGAGTCGTTCGGCGACCGGCTGACCATGCCGAAGCCGGACCACGTCATCCCCGCCGCCCACGCCTTCATGGTGCCGGGGATCGAGCCGGTGTGGCCGATGACCGCCGGGCTGTTCCCGGGCCAGGTGCGGACCGCCATGCGGCACGCGCTGGACCAGGTGCCGGACCTGCTGGAGTGGCACGACGCCGCCCTGATGCGGCGCGAGGGCTGGCCCGGCTTCCGCGACGCCCTGCGCGCCGTGCAATCGCCCGAGGCCCTGCCGGCGGACCTGGCCCGCCGCCGCCTGGCCTACGACGAATTGCTGGCCCATCAGGTCGCCATCGGCTGGATGCGCCTGCAGGAGCGGGTACGCCCTGGCCGTACGCTGCAGGGTGACGGACACCTGCGGGCGCAGACGCTGGACCGCTTCGGCTTCGTGCCCACCCCGTCCCAGGTGCATGCCCTGGCCGAGATCGACGCCGACCTGGCCGCGCCCCGGCGCATGTTGCGGCTGCTGCAAGGCGACGTGGGGTCCGGCAAGACGCTCGTCGCCCTGCTGGCCATGCTGCGGGCGGCGGAGGCAGGCTGCCAGGCGGCCCTGATGGCGCCGACGGAGGTGCTGGCCAAGCAGCACCACCGCACCCTGTCCCGCCTGTCCCCGGCGCCAGTGGAGCTGCTGACCGGCTCGGTGAAGGGCATCGCGCGCCGCAACGCGCTGATCGGGATCGCGAACGGCCGGGTCAAGCTGGTGGTGGGTACACACGCGCTGTTCCAGGACGCGGTGCAGTACCACGACCTGGCGCTGGCCGTCATCGACGAGCAGCACCGGTTCGGCGTTGATCAACGCCTGTTGCTGGGCGGCAAGGGCGAGCGGACGGACATCCTGGTCATGACCGCGACGCCCATCCCCCGCACGCTGCTGCTGACACAGTGGGGCCGGATGGAGGTCAGCCGCCTGACCGAGAAACCGGCTGGGCGGCAGCCGATCCGCACGTCGGTGCATTCCCTGACCACCCTGCCGGACATCACCGACGGCATCGGCCGGGCGCTGGACCGGGGGGAGCGGGCCTATTGGGTGTGCCCGATGGTGTCCGAAAGCGAGCTGACCGACCTGGCCGCGGCGGAGGCGCGCTTCGCCGACCTGCACGCCCGGTTCGGCGGCGTGGTCGGCCTGGCGCACGGCCAGCAGGACCCGGCGGTGCGCGACGCCGCCCTGGCCGCCTTCGCCGCCGGCGCCACCCGCCTGCTGGTTGCGACCACGGTGATCGAGGTCGGCGTGGACGTGCCGGAGGCCAGCGTCATGGTGATCGAGCACGCCGAGCGGTTCGGTCTGGCGCAACTGCACCAGCTGCGCGGCCGCGTGGGCCGGGGCGCCGCACAGAGCTACTGCCTGCTGCTGCACGATGACGGGCTGACCGACACCATGCGCCGCCGCCTGACCTTGCTGAAAGACACTGAGGACGGCTTCCTGATCGCCGACGAGGACTTCCGCATCCGCGGCGGCGGCGACCTGCTCGGCAAGCGGCAGTCGGGCTTGCCGGGCTTCAAGCTGGCCGACCCGGTGCAGCATGAAGGGCTGCTGCACATGGCGAGCCGGGACGCAGCCGTGCTGCTGGACCGCGACCCGCGGCTGGAATCTGGGCGCGGTGAGGCGGTCCGGGTGCTGCTGCGGCTGTTTGGGCGGGGGCCGGCGTTGCGGACGCTGGCGGCAGGATAGCGTGCGGCTGATCCGCGCAGCCAGTTGGGCATGCATATCCGGCCGGCATCGTTGAAAGGCTTTGAGGGGTGCGGAACGCTGCTTGGCAACAGCCGTTTCCTAGACGCTTCACCTGAAAGGACTAGACCATGCCTCTCAACCGTACCCGCGCCGTGGTTCTGGCGCTGGCCGTCATGACTCCAGCCGCCGCAATTCCGATCCGCGGCAGCCACGCTCAGACCACGGCCGAACCCAGCGCCGAGCAGATGAAGCTGGCGCGTGAGTACCTGGGGAAGACGAACGTGGACCGGGCGTCCACCTTGGCGGCGATGCGCGCGCCGATGATCGGGATGATGCAGCAGATCGGCATCACCCAGCCCGACCGCGCCCAGGCCGTCGTGCAGGAGGCGATCCTGCCGTTGGTGGACAAGCACTTCGACGACTACCTGGCCATCATGGCGAAGAACTACGCGTCAGTCTTGAGCGCCGATGACCTCAAGGCGGGCATCGCGTTCTACGACACCCCTGCTGGGCAGCACATCATTAAGCTGCAACCGCAACTGGCGCAGTTGCAGTTGACGGGAACGACGCAGTGGATGGCGTCGATGCAGCCCGAGATGCAGGCGCGGGTGATGCAGGTGATGCAAACCCACGGCTGGGACAAGAACTAGCCGCCTGTTCCCTCCTCGTCCGGGCTTGGTCCATTTCACGGCGCAAGCCCGGAGGAGGGAGCAGAGGTCTTGCCACACCCGCCCCGGGTTGCACAGCAACGACCGCCCGCCCATACCCTGCGAATGGCCCCACCCCTCCTTCTGCTGCAAGACATCCACCTCAGCCTCGGCACCGCTCCCCTCCTGCGTGGCGCCGAACTCGGCGTCGGCGCTGGCGAGCGCATCTGCCTCGTCGGCCGCAACGGCTCCGGCAAGTCCACGCTGCTGAAGATCGCCGCCGGCCTCCTGCAAGCCGATAGCGGCACCCGTTTCCTGCAGCCCGGCACCACCGTTCGCTATCTTCCGCAAGAGCCGGATCTCGCAGGCTTCGCCACTACCCTGGACTACGTCGAGGCCGGCATGGGTCCCGGCGACGACCCCTACCGCGCGCGCTCCCTGCTGGACCAGCTCGGCATGACCGGCGCCGAGGACCCCGCCCACCTCTCCGGCGGCGAGAAGCGGCGCTGCGCCCTGGCCCGCACCCTCGCCCCCTCCCCCGACCTGCTGCTGCTCGACGAGCCGACCAACCACCTAGACCTCCCCGCCATCGAGTGGCTCGAGGCCGAGCTGAACAGCCTGCGTGCCGGGCTGGTGCTGATCAGCCATGACCGGCGGCTGCTGGAGACGCTGTCGCGCAGCATCGTCTGGCTCGACGGCGGCGTGACCCGGCGCATCGACCGCGGCTTCGCCCACTTTGAGGCCTGGCGCGAGGAGGTCGAGGAGCAGGCCGAGCGCGACCAGCACAAGCTGAGCCGCCAGATCGTCCGCGAGGAGGACTGGCTGCGCTACGGCGTCACAGCCCGGCGCAAGCGCAACGTGCGCCGCCTGGGCGAGCTGGGCGCGCTGCGGCAGAAGCGGCGGGAGCAGCGCAGCAGCGACAGCCCGCTGCGCCTGGTGTCCACCGACGCCGACCTGTCGGGCAAGCTGGTCGCGGTGGCCGAGCACGTCAGCAAGACGTTCGATGGCGTGCCGGTGGTGCAGAATTTGACGATGCGCGTGCTGCGCGGCGACAGGCTGGGCATCATCGGTCCCAATGGGTCGGGGAAGACGACGCTGCTGAAGATGCTGACCGGGGTGGACGCGCCGGATGCTGGCGAGGTGAAGCTGGGGACCAACCTGGCGGAGGTCACGCTGGACCAGCAGCGCGCGGCGCTGGACCCGAACGCCACGCTGGCCGACACGCTGACGGCCGGCGGGGGGGACACCGTGCAGGTGGGCGGGGAGCGCCGGCACGTGATCGGCTACATGAAGGATTTCCTGTTCAAGCCGGAGCAGGCGCGCACCCCGGTCGGCGTGCTGTCGGGCGGGGAGCGCGGGCGGCTGATGCTGGCCGTCGCCATGGCCCGGCCGAGCAACCTTCTGGTGCTGGACGAGCCGACGAACGATCTGGACCTGGAGACGCTGGACCTGCTGCAGGAGATGCTGGCGGATTATCCGGGGACGGTGATGCTGGTCAGCCACGACCGCGACTTCCTGGACCGGGTGGTGACGAGCACGCTGGCGGCGGAGGGCGGCGGGCGCTGGGTGGAGTATGCCGGGGGGTATAGCGACATGCTGGCGCAACGCGGGGCGCCGGTTGTTGCGGCGGCTGCGCGGGCGAAGGCGAGCGGGCCGAAGCCGCTGCCGCAGCGGGCGGCTGGCGGGCGGAAGATGGCGTTCAAGGACAAGCACGCTTTGGAGACGCTGCCGAAGCAGATTGAGGCTTTGGGGGCGGAGATTGCGCGGTTGCAGCGGCGGTTGTCTGATCCGAATCTGTACCGGAAGAACCCGACTGATTTTCGTATGCTGACGGAGGCGTTGACCAAAGCGCAGGCGGACTTGGCCGGGGCGGAGGAGCGTTGGCTTGAGTTGGAGGTGATGCGGGAGGAAATTGGGGCATGAGGGGGTTCACGAATGTACGTCTAAGCAGACTTGCGCCGCCTGCCACATAGATGAATTGCGGCCGTGTCAGGCTGCACAAGCCTATTTAACTTTTCATCCGTGGGCAAGCCTCCAGAAGTTTGCTTCAACCAGTTTCAACGCTCGATAAAAGCAGACTCCGGTGTAAGTATGAACGTGACATCACCAGCCTCGGGGATGGGAGCATCGCATAGCCAAAGCGCCACTGCCTTGTCCATGGCTACTCCCGGTCGTGGCAGGCCAAGCACCTCGAACAGGGCGTGATCGCCGGGTATGAAGGGTGGGGACGGCATTATGCGCGCTCGGGCGTCGGCGAGAACCGGGCCACCCTCAACCAAGACGCGATAGCCAGCACGGTAGCGACTATCGAATGGCTGAAGGCGTCGGTATTCCGCCTCAAACGATGCAAAATCCGGCATGGCCTGCCCTATTCGAGGACAGCGCCGCAGCAGCGCCTCGACCACCTGGCGCGCAACAGGCTCTTTGTCGGGTGGACCGGAATACGACCATGGCAGCCCTGCAAGCGGCTCATTCGCTTGGAGGGCTATGGGCGTCAATAGTAAGAGCAGCAGCAGGCATATCCCCCGGGCAGCAGCTATCGAAACAGCCGACATACAGAGATACCGCATTTCTTGCACCTCCTGAAACCGCCCGCCTTCCGGCCAGCATCGCTGCGGCAAGATGTTCCGCCAATGGCCATCTACTAGACCGTCCTGATTTGTAACGACGGTGGGGTGACGTCTTCGTCGTCCAGGAAGACTCTGGCCCGGCATCCGCCCCAAACGTAAACCACGAAATACTTAGGTGTAACTTCGCTTTCCAGAGGCCTCAGTTCCAAATATGAGATGTGGATGGAGAGCTTGGAGTTGGGAGGAAGTAAAACTTCCTCGGCCCATGGCTCAATAATTACAATAATCTCTGTTGAGCTGTTTCTAACGGTGTAGTTCATAACTTTGTCGTTCATTGGCTTACTCACGGCGTCAAGGTAATAAGTTTATGGTACTAGCCACCGCGCGTCCATCTTCGCATCGGTCCAAGTGAACGTAGCCCTGCGGTGGCCATCCTTAGCAAGGCTCAACCATTCCATCTCGTTCAACTCGATAGCGATAACCGCAAAGTTGGCGAACGCAGCCTCCTCATCCACTTGGTCCGCATCGGCCACCGCCGGGTCAGCCAGCGCGGTGCCCGGCGTCGGACGCACCCGGTATGTGACCCGAGACCCCGGATGCAGCCGATCCCACTCCGCCCGCGCCGCCGCGCCAGTCTGCACAGTAGCGGTCCCAGCCGCCTGCACCTGCACCTGCCCGCCGTCATCCCAAACATGCAGCATCACCCGCGCATCCCGCCCGATCTCGGCGATCTTCCCCGCCCGTATATCGCTATGCACCACCAGCCGCCGCGCCCCCGGATCGAACGCCCGCAGCACCACGGTCCGCAGCCGCGGCTGCCCATCCAGCCCAAGGGTCCCCAGCGCCGGCGACCGGAACGGCGACCGCCGGTCCGCCACCCCACGCGACCAGAGCCTAAAAGCATCGGCACGAACGTCATCCAAGGTCATCATCTTGTTATCCCTCACAGCACCCCCGCTGCACAGGCCCCCTCGACACCGCCGCGCCAGGGGGCCAAACACCGCCCAACCCAACGGGACCCTCAACGCATGAACAGAATTGACGCCGCAGGTTTGCAGATCGCGCCAGAGTTGTACGCCTTCATCACCGAGGCCGCCGAGGGCACCGGCATCACCCCCGACCACTTCTGGACCGGCTTCGCCAGCCTGGTCCGCGACCTCGCCCCCCGCAACAAGGACCTGCTGGCCCGGCGCGACGTCCTGCAGGCGCAGATCGACGCCTGGCACACCAGCCAGGGCGCCCACGCGCACGACCCGGCCGCCTACACCGAGTTCCTGCGCGGCATCGGCTACCTGCTGCCGGAGCCGGAGGCGTTCGAGATCAGCACGGCCGGGGTGGATGCGGAGATCGCCTCCATTGCCGGGCCGCAGCTCGTTGTGCCGGTGATGAACGCCCGCTATGCCCTGAACGCCGCCAACGCCCGCTGGGGCAGCCTCTACGACGCGCTGTACGGCACCGACGCCCTGCCGGAGACCGATGGCGCCACCCGCGGCGGCGGCTTCAACCCGGTGCGCGGCGCCGCCGTGGTCGCCCGCGCCAAGCAGGTGCTGGACCAGGTGGCCCCGCTGGCCCAGGGGTCACATGCCAAGGCGACCGGCTACGCCCTGAACAACGGCATCCTGGTCGTGTCCCTGCCCACTGGGTCCACCGGCCTGGCCGACAGCGCGAAGTTCGTCGGCTACCGCGGCGACCCGGCCGCCCCGACCGCGGTGCTGCTCCGCAACCACGGCCTGCACCTCGAGATCCGCATTGACCGCGCCCATCCCATCGGCAAGACCGACCCGGCCGGCGTTGCCGACGTGCTGCTGGAAAGCGCCATCACCACCATCCAGGACTGCGAGGACAGCGTCGCCGCCGTGGACGCGGCCGACAAGGTGGAGGTGTACCGCAACTGGCTCGGCCTGATGCAGGGCACGCTGTCGGCTACGCTGCAGAAAGACGGCAAGACCCTGGTCCGCCGCCTGAACCCGGACCGCGAGTACACCGCCCCGAACGGCTCCCCGCTGACCCTGCCCGGCCGCAGCACCATGCTGATCCGCAACGTCGGCCACCATATGTACACCGACGCCGTTCTGCTCGACGGCAAGGAGGTGCCGGAGGGGCTGCTGGACGCCGCCGTGACCTCGCTGATCGCCATGCACGACCTGCACGCCAAGGGTCCGATCCGCAACAGCCGGGCCGGGTCGGTCTATATCGTGAAGCCGAAGATGCATGGCCCCGATGAGGTCGCCTTCGCCGTGGAGATTTTCTCGCGGGTCGAGGCCATGCTTGGCCTGCCGCTCAACACCCTCAAGATGGGCATCATGGACGAGGAGCGGCGCACCAGCGCCAACCTGGCCGCCTGCATCCACGCTGCGCGGGACCGGGTGGTGTTCATCAACACCGGCTTCCTGGACCGCACGGGCGACGAGATGCACACCTCCATGGAGGCCGGCGCCATGATCCGCAAGAACGAGATGAAGGGCACCCTTTGGATCAGGTCCTACGAGGACCGCAACGTCGATATCGGGCTGGCGTGCGGCCTGCGCGGCCGGGCGCAGATCGGCAAGGGCATGTGGGCCGCGCCGGACCGCATGGCGGAGATGCTGCAGCAGAAGATCGGCCACCCGCGCGCCGGGGCCAACACCGCCTGGGTGCCCTCCCCGACCGCGGCGACGCTACATGCGCTGCACTACCACCAAGTGGACGTGGCGGCGCGGCAGGCGGAGCTGGCCGGGCACCCACGCGGGACCTTACAGGACCTGCTGACCATCCCCGTCGCCGACCGCCCCAACTGGGCGCCGGACGACGTGCAGCAGGAGCTGGACAACAACGTGCAGGGCATCCTGGGCTACGTCGTGCGCTGGATCGACCAGGGCGTCGGCTGCTCCAAGGTGCCTGACGTGCATGACGTGGGGCTTATGGAGGACCGCGCGACGCTGCGGATCAGCAGCCAGCACATCGCCAACTGGCTGCACCACGGCGTGGTGACGGAGGACCAGGTGCGGGAGACGATGCGACGCATGGCCGCCGTGGTGGACCGGCAGAATTCTGGGGACCCAGCCTACCGCCCGATGGCCAACAATCTTGATGGCCCGGCGTTCCAGGCGGCGTGCGACCTGGTGTTCAAGGGCCGGGTGCAGCCGAACGGTTACACCGAGTTCATCCTGCACGCCCGGCGGCGTGAGGCGAAGGCGGCCTAAGTACGCCAGCGGCCGGAACCCATTGCGGTTCCGGCCGTTACGCTTCCGAGAGCCACCGATTCAAGGAAGCCGTCATGAGCCTAGCCCTGATCGTCATCATCGTCGTGCTGCTGTTCGGCGGCGGCGGATTCTACGGCTACAACCGCGGCTATTACGGCGGCCGCAGCTACGGCGGCGGCTTCGGGCTGATCCTGCTACTGCTCATCTTGTTCCTGATCTTCGGCAGCGGGCGCGGCTACTACTGACGTAAACCGCCGCCAACGGTGCTCGTCGCTCCCACCGACATGATTGCGAGCCAGCTTTGGCGCGGCGATCGGGAGTCGCACGTACAAGGCTCACTTCCGTGGATCCGCACTGCAAATGCGGCTCGCGCTGGCGGCGCGCCTCAACCGTTTAGGCTCGACCGCAGGTGGGGCGACCAAGGCTACGTGCGTCGATTACGCTCCAGGCTTCATCCTTCGAAGGCCACGGCGCTGCTGCGGTTCTGACCGGCTAATCGCAGCGATAGATTGTCCACGACACCTGAAGTTCCCAGCAGGTTCATACCCGTTAGATGGTGCCCGCCGGACAGATACGGATATCTGAGCAGCGCCAGTGAACGACCTTGTCCTCTGTCAAGTCAGGCCCAGCCCTCCGCCTCCCGCTCCGCCGACAGCCGCAGCTTGGGACTGCCGCCATAGCGGTCCGCAAGCCTTGCCATGCCGGCAGCATCATAGCGGTGGACCCAGTCACACAGGGTCTGCTGGTCTATCCCGGCTAGACGCGCACCACCCGCGCGCTTGTGCCCGTCTGGCACCAAAGTCAACGTAAGCAGCCGCCGCGTCGCCCATTCCTGCCGCTTGCCGCCGCAAGCCCGCCGCCCTGTGCTCCGTCCGCGTCACCGGGACCGTCATGCCCGTCCCCACCATCGTGCAGGAACACGCGACCATACCGCCCCGAGCCGCTCCTACTCACGTTCGAGTCAGAGCAAATGGCGGTTGGTATGGGTAGTTTCCGAACCTGTCCCATGGTGTCCAAGTGTCCTAACTTCGATCCCGTTAGTTTTGTCGCGCTCCAGGGTCCAACCCAGCAAAGCCGTTTTCTTTCGAGAGCCGGCTAGCCTGGTTTGATTGATGGGCACTCAGCAAAGGCACAGTAATGGATAGCGTAACGGACCTTCGGCCAATCGTCGATACACACCGCCACCCGGTCGGGCCCAAGCTCGCAGCCAAGATGGCGGCGCGAGGTCTATACGACCCCAAACAGGAATTTCCGCAGACCAACCCTCTGGACTTCGTCTGCTACCGTGATTTTATCGATCTGGACTATGGCGTGACCAGACAGCACAAAGGCGGCGTCACCCTCAGCATTGCCAGCAATGGGGGCGAGGTGGACTGGATTGCGCAGGATCTGCTTCAAGTCAGCACGAGCGAGGCCCTCAAGTTCCTGAACGACGAATATATGGAGATCAGGGATCGCTTTCCCGGCGAGTTTGCGCTGATGGCGAATGCACACGCGCTCCAAGAGAGTTGTCGGCCGATCGTCGAGGAGATGATCATCCAGAGCGGCGCGAAGGCGGTCGCGGTGTCGTCCAGCTACGGCGACGGTTCCAATCGCACCTTCCTCGATAGCCCGAAGGCTGAGTGGTTGTGGGAGTTCGCGGCAGCGAATGACATCGTGGTCCACATTCATCCACCGATGCTGTCGGCCGGGCACGAGCTGCTCATGCAGTATCGCCTCAACGAGGCGGTTGGCCGCCCCTTCGATTCGACCATCAACGGCGCCCGGATGATCGGCTCCGGCGTGTTCGATCGCCACCCGAAGCTGCAGGTGCTGATCGTTCACATGGGTGGCGGACTCACCTCGATCCTTGGGCGCCTCGATTTCACGTGGCAGCTCAACTACAAAGGAGTCCGCAATCCGCCGGCTGACAGGCCCTACACCAACACGCGGCTGCCGTCCGACTACTTCAAGACCAACATCCTGGTAGATTGCATGGGGTTCAACCCGCTCGGACTGCGAGCCGCGGTTGAAATGTGCGGTGTGGACCGCGTGGTGTTCGGCTCCGATTACGGTGCGGTGCCTTACGGCATCGAGGAGCATGTCCGGATCGTCGAAGACGTGCTTCCGAGCCCGGCTGAGCGCGGACAGGTGTTCTGGAAAACAAGCAGCAGAATATACCGTCTAGGCCTAGAGGGTGTCATGCACCTACCAGGATCACGGTTGCTTGCCGAAGCATGAGGCATGCGAAAGGTGCGATCTTGATGCCGGTGAGTATGCTGGCGTCTGTGATTGTTTACCAGTCAGGACCCTAGCAGCACCGTGACCTTCAAAGGGTCCAGCCTGGAGCGTTGATCGATGCGCGTAGCCTATCCCTCAGCCGTCGGCTCCGCCTGCGCGCTGACGCGGGACACCCGGCGGCCGTCCATCTCAACGACCTCGAACCGCCAGCCGCCGAACACGATCCGATCCCCGGTGCGCGGCAGCCGGCGCAGCAACGCCAGGATCAGCCCTCCCAGGGTATGATAGCTGCCCTCCGCCGGCAGGTTAGGCAAAGCCAGGCGGGACTTGATCTCATCGACCGGCATCGCCCCGTCCAGCAACAGCGGCGCGGCGATCCCGTCCGGTCCTGGCGGCTGGACCGGGGTCGGGTCGGTTGGCTCGCCCACGATGGCCTGCAGCACGTCGGCGGCGGTGACGACACCCTCGAAGCTGCCATACTCGTCCATCACCAGCGCCAGCCCCATCGGGTCGTTCTTCAGCCGCTCCAGCGCATCCAGCGCCGTGACGGTGTCGGGGATCACCATGGGCTTGCGCAGCGCCGCCGCCACCGACAGGTCGCCGCCGCCCAGGATGCGGTCCAGGATGTCCTTGGCCTGAACGACGCCCACCACGTTGTCGATCACCCCGTCGCACACCACGAAGCGGCTGTGCGGCGTGGCCTTGAGCGTGGCGGCGATGTCGCTGCGGGGGTCGGTGCGGTCGATCCAGGCCAGCTCGGTGCGCGGCGTCATGATGGCGCGGACGGGCTTGTCGGCCAGGCGCAGCAGGCGCTCGATCATGTCGCGCTCGCCAGTCTCCAGCGCCCCGTCCAGCGTGCCCTCGGCCAGCACGGCGCTGAGTTCCTCCTCCGTCACGCCCTGCCGCTCCTCGTTGTGGGCGCCGAACAGGCGCAGCACCAGGTGGCTGGACTTGCCCAGCAGCCAGACGACCGGGCTGCCGACGCGGGACAGCACGTCCAGCGGACCCGCGACGGTGGCGGCCAACTGCTCCGGCCGGCGCAGCGCCAGTTGCTTGGGGACCAGCTCGCCGATCACCAGGGTCAGGTAGGTCGTGATGATAACCACGACGGTCAGCGACAGTGACGGCGCGAACGGCGCCAGCGTCGGGATGTTTAACAGCGCATCCTGCAGCCGGGCGGCGATGCGGGCGCCGCCAAACACGCCGGCCAGGACGCTGACCAGGGTGATGCCGACCTGCACCGTGGGGAGGAAGCGTTGCGGGTCCTCGGACAATAGCCGGGCCGTGGCGGCGCCGGGCACGCCCTTGCGCTCCATGACCAGCAGCCTGGCGCGGCGGACCGAGACCAACGCCAGCTCGCTCATGGCGAACACGCCGTTGAGCAGGATCAGCAGGAAGACGATGGCAAGGTCGAGAGCTAATCCCATAGCCCCTTGTAGCCGTCCCGCGGCGGGATGGGCAGGGTGGACGGTTGCGGACCCGGGAACTGACGGTTAACCACGCGGCCTGACCCGTTGCGGAGTTCCCCATGATCCGGCCCTTGCCCCTGTTCGCGGTCCTGCTGGGCCTTGCCGGGCTGCTGCCCTTCATCGCGTGCAGCATCGGCGCGCTGAGCCTGGAGCCCGATGCCGCCCAGCGGTCGCTGTTTGCGCTGATCGCCTATGGCGCGACAATCCTGGCGTTCCTGGGCGGGGTGCATTGGGGGTTCGCGCTGGACGACAGCGGGTCGCCCTCGGTGCTGGTGCAGCGGGCGCGATACGGGCTGGGGGTGCTGCCGTCGCTGGTGGGGTGGCTGGCGCTGCTGGTGATGTTCCTCGGCCTGCCGATGGCCGGGCTGCTGATCCTGATCGCGGGCGTGCTTACCCTGACGCTGGTGGAGGGGCGGGCAGCCCGGCGCCTGCTGGTGCCGCGCGGCTACATGCGGCTGCGTTGGGTGCTGTCGGCGGGGGTGCTGGGCTGCCTGATTACGGTATGCGTGGTCCGGGCGTTGGGCGGACGGATCGTGCTATGATGCGCTTGCGCCTGATTGGCGGATCGAAGGTATAAAACCTGATATCGCTCCGCCGAATGGGATGTTGTTGTAAGCGTAGGCTGTGAGGTGGTTGACGTCAGCGACGAACGCGGCAAGCCCACCGCCGAGCGAGTGGCCCATCGTGACTATCGTTGCTGACGGGTTTGCGGCTTTGACCTGATTGTAGAAGGTCAGCGCCTCCTGCGCCTGCGACGCCTGAGAGTAACCGGAGCTTAACGTCCAGCCATTAGCAACATCGCCCAAATCGGGGCTGCTAGGAAATCGGGTGCCGCGATAGGAAATGACAATCGTTCCGTCGGCCAACTGGTACTCGGCCGCGGAGAAGGGTGTGCTTTTGTCGTAGTATGGTACGATGAACGTTGCAGTACCAACCTGCGGTCCGTCGATATTCGTACTTGGTACACTGAACCCCGGCTGGTCGCCTCGATTATAGGCATCAAGAGATAGGATCGCCATGAATAGAGGTGTATTATCGAGCATGTGCGCGTCCTAGGGTCTAGGGACAAAGTTTTGCGAACCACTTAAGTTACTGACAGGACTGAGCTTGGGTGCAAAGCTTGACCTTCAGCCGCCAGTTCAGGATGGCTGCGGCGAAGGCGAGGAACCCGCGGAA
>JAABUX010000729.1_pt1 | contig 53810 bp, 48 predicted proteins | sample 5561851 | NCBI WGS metagenome assembly JAABUX01 (sample SAMN10711883, study PRJNA513361) | rock metagenome | isolation source: Antarctica rocks | place: Antarctica: Victoria Land, Richard Nunatak red sandstone | collected 2016-01-03
AGCATACGAGGATACGATTTTACAACAGGAAGGCGGTTGCGAGGACTGGGATACCTCAACTTCGGAAAGTTGAGGAGCAATTCCCCTGATGCCTGAAGGCACCAGTCCCCTTGCTCATTCTTTATGGTTCAAGCCGCATGGGGCGGCAGGCCCTTGTAGCGGCTAACATAAGCCGTTTCAACCTGAGTGGAAAACTTCTCGTATCTTAGTGGCGAAGCCTGGGCGGGGATGTCGGGATGGATGCCCCCATCGGCAGGGTTCCAGACGATCAGCGAGATAGCTTCCGCCATGTAGTCCGAGTCTTCGACCTTCTGCCGGCGGGCTAGGCGTTCCAGCGTCTCGATCATGGCGGAACGCTGCGGCTCAGGCAGACATGGCTCAGGAACGACGACCATAAAAGCCACGACCGCATGAGGGAAGCGACTGTGGACCGTGGTTGCCTCGGTCGCCAGGTCGTTGATCATGTTCTGCCAATTCTTCCCAACGCTTTTGCCGTCGTTCAGCGTCTTGCTGTCAAACGCGAACCTGACGCCATCAGGCCGGTAGCCCACGTCGAAGTTCTGCGGGCGCACACCGCCGATGACCCGAACCGGACCTACTTCCACACAATCAGGATGAGCAGGCGTCAGAGCGTTGGCATTTGCAGTCACGGTCGGCACCCCGCCCAGCATGACGGCCAGGGCCGTGCCGACTGCCATATCAAAGACGCGCCCAAGTTCGCCGGACGACTGCGGCGGGGTCCGGCTGAGGCTGCCGCCATTGGCTGTCCATGCGGCCCCAAAGGGCGCTAATTCCGTCTGAGAAATGGCAAGCGGCGGCATCGTGACGAGTTTCGCCATCTACCCCGCCCCCGCTTTTTTACCGGCTTTCGCCTTGCGCCCGACGCGCCGCCCGGACAACTTGCGCCATGCCTGCCGCAGTGTCTCGATCTCGCCCTTGTCCAAGCCCATTCTGTCTTGCAGCAATGCTTTGTCCGTGATGTTCAGAACCGTGTTGATCTCCCCCGCGCGCTCCAGCCGGTCTAGCTCCTCCAGATCAAGGGAAACGCCCTCAGAGAACGGTACAGGAATCAACTCGGCCTCGTTCGGCTCCAGTTCCAGCACGCCGCCGCCGTAGGAGCGGCCCAAGACTTCGGCGAAGGCGAAGGTCATGGAGTTCAGGAAGGCGAGGCTGATCTGCGCGGCGTGTTCCGGCTGCTGGTAACGGACGCGGTGAATAGTGTCCGTGGACGTGGCCTGGGTCCGATTTTCTACCAATTTAGGGTAGCCGTGAATCTGGCGGAACAGGAAGGCATGGGGCGGCCAAAGCGTCGGCACGATGTACCACAGTTTGCGGTTGCGGCACTTGAAGCCGGTGTGCGTCTCCGAGGACTCGCCGCTGAGAACGTACCGCTTCGTGGCTTCGGGCAGGGCGTCAAACGGGACGGCGGGCAGGTTGAGCAGGTGACACAGGATGCCGGTTCGCCGGTTGGTCTGCCAGTCTTCTTCGGTGTACCGCAGGCCCGGAAGCTGGGCCGTGCGTCCGACGAGGGGCAGGGTGAAGTCGGAAAGGGCGTGTTCCTGAACCTGCTGCTCCGTCAGCACGAAGAAGGGGTTGTTGCCCGTGACCACGCCGACATCCACGCAGCCAAGCTGGCCGAAGCGCGTCAGGTGCGGATGCGTCTTCAGCGCGCGCAGCAGGCCGATTTCCCGCTCCTCCAGGTAATACTGCGTCCACTTCTCCGTGCCGTGGTCAATCGTCTTCAGGTGGCGCCGGGCGCGCATCTTGACCTCATAGCCGGACAGATCAGCGGCATCGTCCAACTCAACGACATCAATGCCGCTCTCGATTTCCGGGCTTTTCTCGGCCAGCAGCAACACGACCTCCTGCTGGATGTTCTCGAACACGAGCCGCCGGAAAGTAACAATGGTAATCGCCCCGAAGTGCCGCGCCAGGAACGCCCGCGTCTGCTCGGCGTATTTGACTTGCAGCAGTTCGGCGGGAATGACCATCGCCAGCCGCCCGCTTGCCTTGAGGCGCAGGCTGGCTGCAACCAGAAAAGCCACCCAAGAGTTCGTCAGCTTGCTGGGGCTGAGGCCCGCCGTCCGCATCAGCCGGAAAGCGCGCTCGCGCTGGTCTTCGGGGAAGGAGTGGTAGCGCAGGAACGGCGGGTTGCCGATGACGACGTCGCACGGCTGGCCGATCAGCCCCCACGCTTGGTCATCCGAGGAAAAGAAGTCACAGGTCGTCACCACATCGCGGCTGGGGATGCCGAGATTTTCCAGGCGGGCGCGGGCGAGAACGGCTTCCGACTCGTATAGCTCGGTCGCCTTAATCTGACTATTGACCGCTTCGGGCGAGGCCCCCAAAGACAGCAAACGCTCGGCGGCGGCCTCCAGGAGTGAGCCGTCGCCGCAGCTTGGCTCCAGGACTTCCTCAGACGCCGCCGTGATCGCCCAATTTGCGAGGAATTGGGCGATGATTGTAGGCGTATAGTAGCCGCCGCGCAGTTTCTGGTTGCTTGCGTCCGCCGTCAGTGCTAAGGTCATGGCTCGCTGTGTCTCCTCCCTGATAACGCGAAAGCCGCCCCGTGAGAGGAACGGTTTTCCGGCCCCGCCGCCGAAACGACATAGGATTATCCTGCCCCCATTATAGCCGCTTTCGGGACGGTTTTCAAGTCAGACGTCCCCGCACAGGGAGACGGTCAGGCCGAGCGCGTTCATGGCGGCGCCTTTGGCGTAGAGGGCTTTGCGCGCGGACTCCTCATCGGGGGCGTAGGCGACCTGGATGTGGTTGGCTTTGTGGCGGGCCATCATCTGGTCGCGGGAGATGCCCTTCAAAACGGCGTGCATGACGGGCCACTGCGGGGTGGTCAGGTCCCAGCGCTCCTGGGTCTCGGCGGCGGGGAGCGCGACGGCTTCGGCCAGGCCGGTGTCGAATTTGAGCGCGCCGCCCTCGACGAAGACGCGGCTCCAGACGATGTGGCCCGGCTTGCTGACGCCCTTGAGCGTGCTGCCGCCCTGGGCGAAGTACATCGGCGGCTGGCGCTCGCCGGTCGCGCCTTTGTACCCGTCCGCGAAGTGGGCGGGGGGCACTGCGCCGGAAATCTCGAAGAGCCAGACGTACTCGTCCAGCCCCTCACCGGTGTAGTGGCGGCCCCAGCGCAGGTCGTGCAGGGTGGTTTCGGGGGAGAGGCCCATTTGCTTCCACAGGCGGTTGGTGACCAGGGCGTCCAGGCCGGCGCACTCGTCCACCTCGTTGAAGTGCGGCAGGGCCTGCCCGGCGTACAGCTCCTTCCCGGTCTCCTCGTGCTGGACGGGTGGGCGCTCGACGTTGTTGAGCAAGCCTTCCACCAGGTCGGAGGCCGGGGCGAGGTCTTTCAACCCCTGCTGGTACTGGATGCCGACCGTCGCGCAGCCGAATTCGTCGGCGATCCGCAGAGCGGCGATGTACATCTTGCACTGGCCCAGAACTTGGTTCTCGGTCAGGTCGGTGGCCTCGTCAGGGCCGAAGTGGAACGTCATGCCCTTGTCGAGAAGCCACTGGTAGGCGGCGCGGGCGTCCCCGTCCGAGACCGTTTGCATCTTCGCGTACAGGCCGGACTGGCTCAGGCGCTCCTTGAAGACGCCCGTCTTGTGCAGCAAGTCGTCGGGGATGATGGCGTTGAACATACCCATGCAGCCCTCGTCGAAGATGCCCATGATGGCCTTGTCGCGCCCAAGCGCCGTGGCGAACTGCGTCCCCAAGGTGACTGCCTCGGCGGGCGCGGCTTCCTCGTCGTAGGCATGGACATGGCCCGTATTGTGGCGCACCCGGCCGTCCCGGAGCCACGACCGCAGACCCTTGGTGAAGAAGCTGTCTTCAAAATCCTCGCTCCAAAGCGTGCTATAGGCGACGCCGGCTTTGGTGAGCGAGCCGTTGAGGTTCAGCATCCCGACCAGGCCCGGCCAAGTCCCGCTCCAGTTGGCGACGGTCAGGATCGGCCCCTTGTGGCTGATCAGGCCCGCCAGGACGTGGTGGGAATACTGCCAAACGGCCTCGGCGACGACGAGCGGCGCGTCGGGGTCTATTTTGCGGAAAACCTCCATGCCGTACTTCTGGCTGTCAATGAAGCCGTGCTTCTTGACGGGGTCATAAGGGTGGCCGCGCTTGATGGTCGCCCCTTCCTTTTGGAAGGCGGCGACCACCTGCTTCTCCATCGCCGCCTGCGCCTCCTGGCACATCTGGTTGGCGGACAGGCGCAGATCGCCGCTGGCAATGAGTACCACTTCTTTCATCGGGGAAATTCCTTTGCCGGCATGAATGCTGGGGGAAGTATAGACGACGGGCGGGGGAATGTCAAGAAGCCGGGGAAATCCGCAGGGCAGAGGAATCTGGCGCGGGAAGATGTGACCGGCGCGAGGAGAGGGGCAGGCACGGGGAGAGGGGCAGGCACGGGGGCCTGCCCCTACGCACCCCGTCGTAGGTAGGGGCAATCCCCCGTGATTACCCTCCTTGCTTCCTGTGCCGGGCGCCTTTATGTGGCGCCTCACCGTACCGGTGTCAGCAGGAACGCCCGCTCCTGCCCGTGATGCAGGCCCTGGCCGACGATCTGCCCCCGGTCGTTGATGCCCGCTGCCTGTTCCAATGTCCACCCGGAGTGGGCGGGGATGAGCGCGTTCAGGTCCTGCATTCTGCCCCCGCTGTATACAAAGGCGCGCGAGGTCAGGCGCGGCTCGAACAGCGGGAGCAGCGGCTTCAAGCGGAGCGGGTGATCCTTGACCAACTGCGACAGCCTCCCCGGTCTGGACCAGGCCGTTCCCACCGCCACGCCCCGGTTGTTGATGGCCTCGCCGCCGGCGCTGTCCAGGTCCGGGAGCCTCCCTAAGTCCGTCACCCGGCCGCCGGCCCAGAGCACGGCATGTTCCCTTTCGGTGGAAAAGGACCCCGCGCCGCTCATGGCTCCGCCGATGATCTGGCCCTGGTCATTGATCCCAAGTGGGAGGCTGTCCGTGAAGCCTGGCGGCGTCGCCAGGGCCGTCATCTTCCGCGTCCAGCTGTCATAGGCGAAGGCTTGCAGGCCGCCGCCATTCTGCCGCTCACAGTAGCCGACGACCTGCCCCGCCGCGTTGATGCCGGTCGGCAGGACATCCGCGCAGCCCGGCAGGGCGTCGATGTCCATCATCCTGCCGCCGCTGTAGAGAAAGGCATGTTCCCCAGTTCCACTTCCCATCGCATCGCCGACGATCTGCCCCTGGCCGTTGATGCCGTTCCCGATGCTCAGGGAACAGCCCGGCGGCGTGCCCAGGTCGCGCATCCGGCCCCCGCTGTAGAGGAACGCGGACAGATGAAAGCCCCGCCCGGACGCGCGGGCGACTTTCAGGACGCCCGTGACCTGGCCGCCGTCGTTGATCACCGGCCCGTCATGGGGGCCGATCAGGCCGAACAAGCCTAAATCCGTCATCACGCCGTCGCGGTATAGGAAGGAGTGCCGCGTGTCCTGCCTCCCCGACCCGCTGAGACCGACCACCTCGCCCTGGTTGTTGAGGCCGGAGGCGTTGCTGACGGTGTCCCCCGGCAGCGTGCCCAATTCGGTGACTGTGTAGCGCGGCGGCGCGGGCCGGAAAAGCCAGCCGAGCAAGGCCAGTGCAAGAATGAGACCGAAGGCGGCTGCCGCGAGGCGGCGCGTTTTGGCGGGCATGGTGCCGCTCCTTTTGGGAAGTCACCGGATCGGCGTCAGTAGGAACCCCCGCTCCTGCCCGTGATGCAGGCCATAGCCCACGATCTGGCCTCGGTCGTTGATGGCACGCGCACCCTCCAGCGCCCAGTCGGCGTCCTGTGGGATCAGCTCATTGAGGTCCTGCATTTTGCCGCCCTGGTACACAAAGGCATGGTCGGAGGGTCCGTCCAAATATCGTCCCAACGTGTTGTCGCCCACACGGTTCCGCAGAAAGGCTCGGACCGGATTGGAGTTGTTGAAGCACCGTCCGACGACCTCGCCCCGGTTATTCAGCCCCGACCCGATGCTGTTGGTGTAGCCCGATGGCGCTTCCAGGTCTGTCATACGCCCGTCGCCCCAGAGTGCGGTATGAACGATCTCATCCGTCGCCGAGATGTCGCCGATAATCTGCCCGCGATCGTTGACACCATTGGCATAGCCATATGTGTATGGCGGCGGCATGGGCAGGGCGGCCCGCCTCTTGGTGCGGCTGTCATAGAGGAAGGGGACGGAATGGACACGGCCTATGGAGACATAACACCCGCCGGCGATCCGGCTGGCCGAGTTGATGCTGCGTACTTCGCCTCGCGAAATGCCGGGAAGTATGCCCAAATCGGCCATCCTGCCGTGGCTGTAGAGGAAGCCCCGCGAAGCCCTCGCGTTGCCCCCGGCATTGCCGACGACTTCCCCCCAATCATTGATGGCGCTGCCCCTGCTGTCGTTGAAGCCGGGGAGTGTGCCCAGATCGAGCATCCTACCCTGGCTGTAAAGGAAGGCGTGGTGTGCCGTCGGCAGGATCACATAGCCCGTCACTTCCCCCCGCGAATTGATGCCTCGCGCATCGCTCTCGCTCCCGCCCGGAAGCACCCCGAGGCTTGTTACTTTGCCGCCCTGGAACAGGCAGGCGCGATTGACGGTGCCGTGCGAGAAGCCGACGGCTTCGCCCCGGCTGTTGATGGCGGAAGCGCTGCTCTCGGTGTCGCCCGGCAGGACGCCGAGGTCGGTGACGGCGTAGCGGGGCGCGGGACGGGGCGACAGCAGGCCGGACCCGTAAAGGGTGAGGAGGAAGCCGAGGCCGAGGGCGGCGGCGGACAAGCGGCGGCGGAAGGTGGGTGCGGGCATGAGAACGCTCCTGCCGAAGAGGTCGGCAAAGACCTAAACGGGAGGAGCGATAGAAAGGGTTCGGGGTTTAGGATAAAAGGCCAGGAAGAAGCCCCCTAGCCCCCAATAATGGGGGAACTGGAAAGGACCATCCGGTAGGGGCGAACCTTGTCTTCGCCCTCCTGCTCTTTCTTACTCCCCCATTATTGGGGGCCGGGGGGCAGTCTAGAACGTGAACGACGCAAGCCCCACCGACACGCCGGCGCTGCCGACGACGACCAGGGTTTTGTCGCCCCGGCGGTAGCGGCCCTCCTGGGCGGCCAGGCTCATGCCCAGCGGGACCGAGGCCGAGACGCAGTTGCCGTAGCGGGGGTGGACGCTGTAGTAGACGCCTTTGGGGATGTCGAGGTGCTTCACCAGCACCTCGGACGCCTTCTGGCTGGCCTCGTGGCCGAAGGCGATGTCGAAGCAGCGATCTTTGAAGTGCGTGTCGGCGGCGTAGACCTCGGCGATCTTCTTGACCGTGGTGACCACCAGCTCACGCGACAAGGAAAAGAACTGCATGGCGGCGTAGCGGGAGTCGGGGGCCGAGGGCAGGAAGTCGGCGAGGTTGTCCAGCGGGATCATGCACAGCTTGTAGTGCTCGCCGAAGTTCTTGAAGTTGAAGTAAAAGTCATCATTCGGGTTGTCGTCCGTCACAATCGTCGCCGTCGCCGCCTCGCCGATGGTGAACTGGGCGACCCGGTGCTTCAGGTCGTTCGCGTCCTTGATCTCGGAGCACCAAAAGGAGCGGACCAGGCTGCTCTCGCAGTTGACGATCATGCCGCACTTGTAGGTCCCGCCCCGGATCAGGCTGCGAGCCACCTGCATCGCCCGCAGCCAGGACGCGCAGGCGTCCAGGATGTCGAAGCAGGTCGCATTCGGCATACGCAGCTCGGATTGGACGACGTTCGCCATCGCCGGCTCCACCCATCCCCGTCCGACACCGGTGTAAATCAGAAAATCTACGTCTTTCGGGGTCAGCCCAGCCTGGTCAATGGCCCGGCGTCCGGCATCCAGCACCAGGTCAATGGCCTTCTCGCCCGTGTTCAGCTTGTAGCGGACCTGGGTGCCCGCCGTGAAGAGGGTTTCCCGGACCTGCTTTTCCAGCTTGTCTATTTCCGACGACGGGAGCCGTCCCACGCTTTCCCGGCGGAACGTCTCCAAAATGTCGTCGTTGGTGACTTTTTTGGTGGGGACGGCGTGCTGAATCGTGCGAATGTGCATGCGGGAGGCTTTCTTACGGCTCAGGAAATCTTGGGTGAGCCTTGTGTATACCTTAGCATACCATACCCACGGGGAAAATGTGCCTGCCGGGGGCGCGAACGGGTGGAATTTTCAGCGCCGCGCCTTCCGTGCCACGAATGCCAGCGTGAGGACAGCCAGGCCGAGGAAGAGCGCAGGGCCAGCCAGGGCGGCGTGGGCGCGGACGCCGGGCAGGGCGAACAGGGCGACCCAGGCCAGGATCAGCAGGGCAAACGCCCAGTCGTCCACGAACAGGCCGATGATCTCGGAAAGAATGTTCCGGAGAAGCGTCACGCCCGCGCCCCTCCGTCCACGCTCTTCGCCCGCAGGACCCGCGCCAGGGCGACGCCCAGGGCGGCAACGGCGAAATAGCCCGCCGAGAGCAGCACGGGGGTCCAAACGCCGCCCGCCCACTCGATCCCCAGGCCCTCCCCGGTAAAGAGGGTCCCGAAGGCGGACACCAGCGCCCCCACCGCCAGTTTCAGCGCATTTTCCGGGATGTTCGACAGGGGATGTCGGGCGGCGATCCCCAGCCCCATCACCAGAACCGCCGCCGCGCCCGCGCCCAAAGCCGCCGGGACGATCTGATGGCTGACCGCGCCTAACGTCAGCACGATGAAAACGACTTCGATGCCCTCAATAAAGACGCCGTTGAAGGCTGTCAGCGCCGCCCCCGTGTCGAAGCCTGTCCCGGCGCTCCCGCCCCGCAGGGCGGCCTCGGTCTCGGCGTACTCCTTTTCCTCGTTGTGCAGGGCGATCACCCCCGCCGCTCGCAAAATGGCCTTGCGGAGCCAGCGCAGCCCAAACAGCAGCAGGAGGATGCCGACGGCAAGCTGGAACGTGTGGGCGTTCAAGCTCGCCAGGCGCGGCCCAAAGGCCAGGACCAGGATCGCCAGCAGCCCCGCCGCCGCCGCCGCCCCGGCAAAGGCCGGACGCCACCCGCGCACGGCCCCGACAGCCAGCACGATGGTCAGCGCCTCCACGAACTCGACGAGGGAGGCCAGAAAAGCCGCGATGATGGTCGGCCATGGAAAGGTCATCATGGGGCTATTGTACCCTTTTGAGGCTGCGTCTACTTTCCCATGCCCTGAAGGGCACGGCTATACGGCGCGGACGCCGAGAACCCCACCTCCGGTGGGCTAGAAGGGCGCGATGAAGCGCGCCCCTACACGATGCTGACAGTCCCGCGAAGCGGGGGTTTACGGCGTCTTCGCCGAATAGCCGTACCCTTCATCTTGCCCGTGCGGGCCGCGCGCCCAGTCAGGTCGGCGTGGCTGTCGGGGGGCGTGGCGATGTAGACGGCGTTGACGGCGGGGTCGGCCAGCAGAGCGTCGGCGTCATTGTACCAGCGGGGGACGCCGTGGCGCTGGGCGAAATCGGCGGCCTGCGCCCCGTCCCGGCGCATGATGGCGACGACGGAGGAGCCTGCTGCTCCCATCAGGGCCGGGCCGCTCTTGTGTTCCACCACATCCCCGCAGCCGATGATTCCCCAGCGGATGGGTGTCGTCATCGGGCAAGCCCCTCCGAGCGCAGCGTGACCAGTTCGGTGGGGGCAATAGGAACCGTCAACTCACCATTGTGCATGACCAGGGTGCCCTCGTCAATGTCGCGCAGCGTCTCGCTGTTGCGGGTCAGCCGGAAGGGGATGTCTCCGGCCCGTGCCAGTTCAGGCACGCGCACCGTCACCGTGAAGGATTGGGGCGGGTAGCCGCTGTTGTCCCGGTTGATCTGCGTGTCCTGAAGAAAGGCGCTGGAGGTGAAGTCGGACAGGGCCACGCCCCACGTCCCGTCCGGGTTGCGCCCCGCCGCCGCGTTGAGGCGCGGCTTGCGGCCATAGGTGTAGGTCATGTCGGCTTCGAGTGAACTCTGCGACAGGCGGAAGACCGCGCCGGTGTCGAATGTCTGCGACAGACGCCGGAGGTAGTAATACTTCAAGAGCGGCAGATACCAGTCGGCGGGGCGGTCGGGCTGAAACTCGATCAGGCGCTGGACGTTGTCGAAGTCTACGGGATAGTGCGCCACGTCCATCGCGCCGATAAACCAGACCCAGCGGGTGACGCGGTGGTTCAGATCGTTGAGGACGCGCGACGCCATACTGGCCGCTTCCAGGCCCTCTATCGGCTGCTCACTGGTCGGCAGCGAGATGCCGCCTCCGCCCGCCTCGGTGATCCAAAACTCCTTGCCCGTGCCCGCCACGATGGCTGCCTCTTCGGGGCGCGCGGCCATGTTGTAGGAGTGCGTCGCGATGCCTTCTAAAGCGCCCCACGCGGCGGGATCGCTCTTCAGGGCGTTTAGGTAGCCATCGGTGACGCCGTCGTTGTTGGGATTTTCAGGGCCGACGATCATGACCTTTTGTAATCCGCGCTTGTCCAGTTCCGCGCGCAGGTCTTTCACGGCGACCGTCATCTGGGCGGCATCAAACCACGGCGGCTCGTTGGCGACGCCCGTCGCGTCCAGCCCCGCCCCGCGCGCGTTGACCTGCCGGATGATCTCGGCCAGCAGGGCGGCGTAGGCGCCGATCTGGTCGTTCTTGATGCGCGAGGAGTGGTCGGTGGGGTTTTGCAGCATGTACGACGGGACGTGGTCGGGGCCGAGCAGCAGGGTCGTGATGCCGTTTTTGCGGGCGTCGGCGATCAGGCCGGACGTGAGATAGGACTTGACAAAGCCCGACACGTCGAGTTTGCCCGGCGCGGGCGAGGCCGTGGCCGGGTCATACCACAAGCGCAGCGTCTTCAGCCGCAGGTCGCGGTAGAGCAGCCGCCAGAGCAGCGCGCGGCGCTCCGGGGTCAGCCGGTCGAAGGTGCCCGCGCCGGGCGAGCCGTAGTTGAACTCGCTGGCGCCGAAGCCGCGGAAGGTCTGCCGCGCGCCCGGCTCCACGGTGATGGTGACGCCGGTGGGGGCGGGCGCCGGCGGCGGGGCCTGCGCGGCACTCAGCCGGGCGAGGCCGAGGCAGGCGGAAAGGGAAAGTGCAAGGGAAAAGGTTGGTTTCATGGGAGACATTTCGCCAAGTCCCCGCCCTGAACGGCGGGGCTGTAAAAGAGCAAATCCCCGCCTTCGCGGGCATCAGATAACGATGTAGGGGCGTTGCTTGCCGCGCCCTCTGTGCTTGCCGCGCCCCTACATCTTTCGCTACATCTTTCGCCCGCGAAGGCGGGGGCTTGCACTATCGAAGCCCAGGGGGTTCAGCCTTGGGAGGACACTCAGATCGCCGGCATGACGTTGCCGCCGCAGACGGGGACGTACAGGCCGGTGACGTAGCTCGCCAGGTCCGAGGCCAGGAAGGCGACGACGTTGGCGATCTCCTGGTCGGTGCCGCGCCGCCGCAGGGGGACAGTGGCGGAGTAGCCGGGCTGGTCCTCGGAGCCTTCCGCCCGCGCGCGGTCGCTGATCGTCCAGCCCGGCGCGACCTGGTTGACCGTGATGCCGTGCGGGCCGACCTCTTTGGCCAAAATACGCAGGACGCCGTCCATGCCGCGCTTGCCGGCGACGTAGGCGGACTGCGAGGGGAAGTTCTGCATGGCGCACTCGGTATTGATGCCGATGGCCCGTCCGCCCTTGCCGCCCTCAATCATGCCGGGGACGAACGCCTGGGCCATCAGGACGTTGTGCAGGACGCACGACCGGAACTGACCCTCGTAGTCTTCCGGCGATTGCTCCAGGACCGAGGTCCAGTCGTACTGGATCACGGCGTTGTTGACGATGATGTCTGCCGCGCCCAATTCACTCGTCACGGCGTTCCGCATCGCCAGGACGGCGGCCTTGTCCGTGACGTCCGCCTGCACGGCCAGCGCGCGCCGCCCCATCGCCGTAATCTCAGTGTGTAACTGCTCGGCCATGTCTTTATTCCGCAGGTAGTTAATTGCGACGTCCGCGCCGCACTGCGCCAGCGTCCGCGCCATCACGCGACCGAGCTGGCCGGTCGCCCCGGTCACGACGGCGACGCGGCCCGTTAAATCCAATGTCAGGGGAGTCGTCATCCGATTGCCATCCTTCCTCCGTCCACCCGGATCGTGCTGCCGGTGACGTATTCGCTCTCCTCTAAGGCTAAAAACAGGGCCGCGTTCGCGATGTCGCGCGGCTCGCCCAGCCGCCCGCCCGGCGTCTCCCGCGCGAACTGCTCCCGGTGCTCGGGCACGTCCCAGTGGTGCGCGCCCATCTCGGTATAGATCACGCCGGGCGCGACGGCGTTGACGGTGATCTTGTATTTACCCAGCGCGACCGCCATCGTTGCCATCAGCATCCGCTCGCCGGACTTGGCGGCGGCGTAGTCGGCCTGGTTGCTTGCCGCCGACAGCGTCGCAAGGGACGTGATGAAGATGATCCGCCCCGGCCCGCCGCCCGCGATCATGGCGCGGGCCGCCGCCTGACCGGTGTTAAACGATCCGGTCAGGATCACGTCCACCGTGCGCTGCCAGGTCGCATTGTCCAGGTCCAGAAACTCCACGAACGGGCAGATGCCGGCGTTGCTGACCAGAATGTCCAGGCCACCGAACTCCCGCACCGTCCGCGCCACGGCGGCGTCCACGGCGGGGCGGTCGGTGACATCGCACGGCAGGGCCAGCGCCCGCCGCCCCGTCTCTGCCGTGAGGCGTCCGGCGGCCTCCTCCGCGAGAGCCTGGGCGATGTCGGCCAGCACGACCGACGCGCCTTCCTCGGCGAAGCGCTGCGCGATGCCGTAGCCGATGCCGCGCGCACCGCCGGTGACAAACGCGACCTTGTTCTCAAGCGGCTGTGGGTTCATGGGGTTCATTTCCGGGGCAGTGACCGCAGGGTGACGAGGTCCAGCGGCCTGACATCGGGGATCGTAACGACACCGGCCCGCATGACGGCGACCCCGGCGGGCACGTCATTCACTCCGCTGTTGCTGCGGCGGACGGCGAAGCGCAGGCTCTTGACGCGGGCGAGTTCCGGGACGCGAACGGTGACGGCGAACGTCTGGGCCGGGTAGCCGCCGTTGTGCAGGGCGAAATCCTTCTCGTCGTCGGCGTCTCGGAACGTGGGCGAGGTGAAGTTGGACAGGCCGATGCCCCACGTCCCGTCCGGGTTCCGCGCCGCCCCCGCCGATAAATGGGGCTTCTTGCCGTAGGTCCACGTCATGTCGCCGTCCAGCCCGCTCTGTGAATGGCGAAAAACCGCTCCAACGTCGAACGTCCGCGAAAGCTGCCGGTAGTAGTAATACTTTTGGAACGTCGTCATGGCGAAGGGCTTGGGTGTGTATGCCAGGATGCGGGTCGCGTTGTCGTGCGGGTCCGGGACCTCGAACCCGACAAAGTGTATCCAGTGCGTGACCCGGTGGTTCATGTCGTTCAGGAAGCGCGAGGCCAGCGAGGCGGCGCGCCGGGCGTCGCCGGGCGTTTCGGGGCCGTTGTCGCTGGCCTCGGTCATCCAGTACGACTTGCCCGTCCCGGCCACCAGGGCGGCGGACTGCGGCGTAGTGGCGTTGTTGTACGAGTGGGAGGCCAGCCCGGCCAGAGCCTGCCAGGCGGCCGGGTCGGCGCGGAGGGCGCGGGCCGTCTCGGCCAGCCCGGCGTCCGCATTGGCCTGTTCAGGGGCGATGATTTGGACCCGCGCCATCCCCTGCGCGTCCAGGTCGGCGCGCAGGCGCTTGACGACGCGGACGATCTGGGCGGGCGTGAACCGCTCCCGGTCGTTCGGCTCGTTCTGGACGCCGGTGACGTCGGGCACGATGCCGGTCTCCTGCCTGAGCCGCCGGAGGAAGTCCGCCAGCAGGTCGGCATAAGGCTCCACTTCGGTCTCCTTGAGCGCCATGCCTGTGTCGGCGCTGCCCTGCGCGCTCTTTTCGGCCATGTAGGGCGGCAGGTTGTCGGGGGCCAGCAGCAGCGTGGTGACGCCGTTTTTCCGCGCGTCGGCGATCATCCCCGAATCCACATAGCAGCCCCGGAACTGGGACAGGTCGTGCGCGCCCGGCGTAGGCGCATATTGGTCCGTGTTGAACCACAGCCGCAGGGTCTTGAATCTCAGATCGTGCCACAGCCGCCCTGAAAGCGTCTGCCGCTGTGCGGGTGTCAGCGTCTGGTATTCACGCCCGAAGTTCAGGCCGCTCGCGCCGAAGCCCCCAAACGTCTGCCGCGCGCCCGGCTCCACGGTGATGGTGAGGGGGGTGGGGCCAGGAGGCATTGGGGCCTGTGCCGGGACAGGGCAGGCGGCGGCCAGGCAGGCGGCAGCCAGGGCGAGGGTCAGGTCGAACGGGCGGCTGAGTAGGCAGCGGCAGAGCAGGCAGAAGAAGCGCATGGGGGGATTGTACCCGAAGATGAGAGAGACCCGGCACTAGAAGTGCCGGTCTACCCTATGTGAAAGTGCCTCCGGCACTGACGAGAAGATCAAGGACAAGTTGCCGTCAGCCGGATCGCTGTTCTTGTCTTCAGTCGCGGAGCGACTTTCACTTCGAGTAGGCCGGCACTTCCAGTGCCGGTCCTCTCTTGTCTTGCTCTTGCGCCGGGTCTCTCCTCCGTGTTTGGGATACCAGCCATTCGGATACAGTAAAAACAGCGCAACTTGTGCCACACGCCAAAGGAGCGTCATTTTTGATGCAAAAACAAAACAGAAAATCTCCTGCCGTTCTCGTCGTTGCCGCCGCCCTAACCCTGATCGGAGCCGGTGCGCGGGCGGCGAATCCGATCCGGGTGGTCCTGAACGGCACGCCGCTGGCCTTTGCCCATACGCCGCCGATGCAGATCAAAGGCTCGACGCTGGTTCCCATGCGCGACATCTTCGAGGCGCTGGGCGCAACCGTCAAGTTCGACAAAGCCTCGCAGACCGTCTACGGGCAGAAGGGCGCGACAGCGATCATCCTGCCGCTCGGCGCGCTGACCGCGACCGTCAGCGGCCAGCCGCGCACGTTGCCGCAGCCCGCCCAGCTCATCAACGGCACGGTTTTGGTCCCCCTGGGCTTCATCGCCAGTGCGCTCGGCGCGGCGGTCCAATGGAAACCGGCCATCCGCACGGTGACGATCCAGACGGTGGACCCGCACCTTGCCACGCTGCCCGCGCCGCCGGTCGCGAACAACGGCGTGGTGACGGGGCAGGTGACGGGCATCTACACGAACACGACGCCGACGCAATTGACACTGCGCGTGGGCGGCCAGAACACCATTGTGCCGCTCTCAGCCGGCACGATCATCCTGCGCTCCACGGCGGGGCAGCCCGCTACGGAAGCGCCGCTGAATGCCGTCAAGCCCGGCGACCAGGTGACGGTGCAGCGTAACGCTGAGGGGGTCGCGACCATCGTGACGGCGACGTTCGGCGAGGTCAAGGGGACGATCGTCGGCATCGGCAAGCTGGCCTCCGGCAATTCGGCCATCACCCTGGACAGCGGGCGCGTGGTCGAGTTGACGCCTGACGCCCCGATCACGTTTGGGGGTCTCCCCGTCGCCCTGAGCGACCTGAAGACGGCGGAAAAGGTCGTCATCCGCACCAACCCGGCCAACAGCCTGGGCTACGGCGTGGCCGTGGCGACGGCGGCGACGCCGAACCCGACCCCGCCCGGCGAGGCACCCGCCCCGGCCAACCCGCTGCCGCCGGGGGCGACGGCGGTGGAGGTGACGTCGTTCACGACGGACGCCGCCAAGCCCCTGCGCGCAGGCGACACGCTGACGGCGACTCTGGCGGGGACGCCGGGCGGCAAGGCGACGTTCTCGATCCCCGGCGTGGCCGAGGACCTTCCCATGAAGGAAACGTCGCCCGGCGTCTACGTCGGGATGTACACCGTGACCAAGAGCGCCAACGCGCCCCGCGCCTCGGTTCTCGGCAAGCTGGTCGCGGGGGGTGTGACGAGCGCGCTGATTCAGGCGCCGGGGACGCTGACCATTGACACCCAGCCGCCCAAGATCACCGACTTTGGGCCGGTGCGCGACGCGACCGTGGAAACCGAGCACCCGCTGATCTACGCCACGTTTTCCCACAGCGGCGGGCTTGAGGTTGACCCCAGCGCCACGAAGATCACGCTGGACGGCAAGGACGTGACGGGCGACGCCGCCGTGACGGCCTCGCTGTTCACCTACAAGCCGGCTGACGCCCTGGCGAGCGGCGGGCACACGGTTTCGGTCACGGTCGCCGACAAAGCGGGCAACGCGGCGACCCAAAGCTGGGGATTCAAAGTCTCGACGAGCAAGGTCGTCCAGTCGTTCACCACCAACGAGCCGTCGGGCAAGGCTGTGGGAGCGGGGGCCACCATCGTCTTCACCCTGAAAGCGCAGCCGGGCGGCCAGGCGACGGCCGGCGTCGGCAGTCTGGCGAAGACAATCCCGCTGCGCGAAACCGAGGCGGGCGTTTATGTCGGCGAATACACCGTCAAGGCCGGGGACAGCGTCGAGAACGCGCCCGTGACGGCGCGGTACGAGGCGCGGGATGGGACGGTCGTGACGACAAGCTTGGCGTCCGGCCTGACCATCGCCGCCGGGCCGCCGCCTGCCCCAAAGATCGTCAGCCCCGCCGACTCGGACTATGTGGACGCCAACCAGCCGCTGACCGTCAAGGGCAAGGCCGCGCCGGGGAGCGCGGTCCGGGTGGTCGTGTCCTACGAAAGCAAAGTCCTAGGCGGCATCCTGCCGGTCAGCGGCCAGAGCGCCACCAAAGACGTGGTCGCGGACAAAAACGGGGACTGGACAGCGGATGCCCTGTCCCTCAAAGTCCGCAGCCTGCTGTTCGGGGGCAGCCGCGACACGGTCTTCACCATCACCGCGACGGAACTGGACGCCAGCGGCAGCCCCGCCTCGGACGTCGCCAAAGTCACCGTGCGGCCCGGTTAACCCCCGGCCCCCAATAATGGGGGAGCCAGAAAAGAGCTGACGCGGCCACTCCTACTCCCCCATTATTGGGGGCTGGGGGGCTTAGGAATCCTTTATGAACGCAATACTGGTGCGGCTCAAGCGCATCTTCTGGATCAAGTTCATCTTCGACGTCTTTGAGCGCTTTGGCCGGGACAACGGCGGCCTGCTGGCCGCCGGCCTGGCCTTCTTCCTGGTCCTGGCCTTCGTCCCGCTGCTTCTCGTCGGCCTGTGGGCGCTGGGTCTGGTCTACGCGCACAAGCCCGACGAGGCAGTGGCGCAAATTCAGGGGCTGCTGACGACCCAGATTCTGCCGGGCGCGGCGGGCGACGAGGTGAAGCACCTGATGGAGCGGGCGAAGATCGCCGACGCCCAGGGCCATGCGGGGCCGACCCTGCTGCACATCCTGCAAGGGCATGGGGTCGCCGGACTGGTCGGCCTGCTGGGCGTCGTCTGGGCGTCCATCCAGATCTTCATCAACGGTTCCACAGCGATGAACGCGGCCTGGCAGGCCCAGGAGAAGCGCAACTGGTTCCATCTGCGTGGCGTCGCGCTGGCCCTGCTGATTGGCGTCGGCATCCTACTGGTTCTGTCTCTGGTCGGCACGGCGGCATCCACGGCCTTTTCCAATAGCTCTTTCGCACATGCGGTTCCATTCGAGGGGGCCGTCATCTCGGGCCTGATCGAGCTAGTGGCAGTCATCGTCAGCGCCCTGATGTATGCCGTAACCTACAAGTTCTTGCCGTCGCCCTCGGCGAATGTCTCTTGGAAAGCCGCCCTGGTCGGCGGCGCGGTGGCGGCGATTGCCTTTGAAGTCGTGAAAAAGGGCCTGTCGGTTTACCTGCTCAAGCCCAACACGTCGCTGTACGGCGAATTGGGCAACCTGATCGCCTTCGTCCTCTGGGTCTACTACTCGATGATGATCCTGCTGCTGGGGGCGGAAGTGTCGGCGGTGTACGCCAGCGAGGTGGAGAGCGCGCGCGCCACGCGCCTGAAACGGACGGGCACGGCGACTCCGGCGGCGGGTTCGGACGTGTCTTCCGGCTCCCCGCTGGCGCGGGCGAAGGAAAAGAACCGGGCGCAGCGGATACGGAAGACGGGGCAGCAGGACGGGGAGCAGACGCGGAGGTAGGCGGTTACGGCGCAGGGCGGCGTGGAATAGACCGGCACTGGAAGTGCCGGCCTACTCTGGGTGAAAGTGCCTCCGGCACTGAGGAACATTCCCGTAGGGGTGCGATTCATCGCGCCCTTCCGTTCATCACGCCCTTCCGTTCATCACGCCCTGTCTTCAGTCGCGTAGCGACTTCCATTCACCAGTAGGCCGGCACTTCCAGTGCCGGTGCCTCTCGTCGGCCTCCCCTCCCAGTGTTCAGAACAGCCCCCATCGCTTCTTCTTTGGTCCCCCTCCCATCCCGTCTTCGCCCTCTCCCGCCGCGCCGTCTTTCCCCGGCTTCGGCCCCAGCTTTTCCAACTCCTGCGCGGCGTACTGGCCGGGATCGCCCTTTGGGTCCAGCGCTACCGCCTGATCGAACTGCGCCCGCGCGTCTTCGGGCCGCCCGTCCGCGAGGTAGCAGCCGCCCAGGACGGACCGGCGCAGGGCGTCGTCCGGCTGAAGTTCTAAGGCGCGCTCGTACAGGGGAATGGCCTGGTCCAAGCGCCCGAACATGGCGTGGAGGCGGCCCAGGCTGACGACGGCCTTATGGTAATCCGGTGCCTTTTCCAGCGCCTGCTCGTTCAGGCGGATTGCCTCGTTCCAGTTTTCCTCCTGCTCATAGGTCCCCGCCATGTTGACGGACAGCGCGGGGTTGTCCGGCGCGTACTCCAATGCCTTTTCCCAAAAGTTGCGGGCGGTCTTGGGGTCGCCGAGATAGATGGAGGCCAGCCCCAGCTCAAAGTAGATGTCGCCTAAATCGGCGGGATCGTCCGTGACGGCGGCGGCGCGGGATAGCCGCTTGCGCGTCATCGCGTAATCCGTCTGCGTCTTGTAGAGCATGGCGCTGTTGTACAGCGCCAGAAAGAAATCGGGATCGTGCTGCACGGCCTGCTCGTAGTAGCCGAGCTTCGTTTCCGGCGTCCGCGCCAGCCGCTTGCCTTTGAGGAACGCAACGTAGGCGGGCCAGAACGGTGTTACCTGCAAGGCGTCCGTTGTAAAGTTCCACGGCGCGTTCGCGCCCAATGCGTCCAGCAGCGCCACGCACAGCCGGTATTGCAGGGCGATCCACAGGTCATAGTCGAGGGCCAAGACTTCGGGCCGCGCGCCCGCGTCAAACGCCGTGAACGTCAGGCTGTCCGGCGCGGCGAATTCGCCGACGGCGGGGAAAAAGACGCGGAGCGAGACGGTGATCCGGGTCAGCGCCCCCGTCTCGGCGTCCCGCTCGCACGAAAGCATCCCGTCTACCAGCGCGTCGCACTGCGCCTTGGCGGCAAGGGCGTAGACTTCGCCCTCGGTCAGCGGCGGGACTGGGTGGTCCTTCTTGTCCGTCCCGCCCAGCGCGTCATGCACATCGGCAGAGGCGAACCCGCCCGCCGCCTCGACGGCGGTTTCCAGGGCGAACAAAATGCCGTGCTCGAAGAGCAGGATGTCGTCGCCGAACATGTCCGCCCCGAGCGGCGCGAAGACGAGTTTGCGTTGCGGCGACTGATTGGGTTGCTGCGGTTCCATGCCGTAATTGTACCTGATGCCGGCCCCAGCGAGGCGCCGGCACTGGAAGTGCCGGTCTACTCTCGCGTGGAAGTCGCTACGCGACTAAAGACAAGCCGACTGGGCCATCCTCAGTGCCGGAGGCACTTTCATTCCAGAGTAGACCGGCACTTCCAGTGCCGGGTCCTTATGCAAGAGGCATGGTGTCTGTATTTGGGTATCAACTCACCATGCGCTTTCTCCTCCTTGCCGGTATTGCCGCCGTGGGCATCGCCATCCTGCTCCTGCCCTCCCCGGCGGACGCCGCGCCATCACACACGCCCCTCGCGCCTGCCTCCGCACCCGCCGCCGAACAAAACGAGGATGTCCAGCCGCCCGTCGTCACGCCGCCCATGCGTCGCTACTCGCGGACGCGATACGCCCTCTACTTCGCCGGGACAGCCTACGAACTGCTCGCCCTCTGGGGCGTGCTGGCGACGGGCCTGTCCGCATGGCTGCGGCGGCTGGTCCAGCCGCTGCGCTTCTCGTTTTTCCAACTCGCGGGCTATTACGCCCTGCTGACATTGGCGCTGCTGGCCGTTCATTTCCCGCTGACATGGTATAGCGGTTACTACCTGGAACACGATTACGGCTTGTCGTCGCAGAGCGCCGGGGCATGGGCAGGGGACTTGGCGAAGGGCGTCGCCGTGAACGTGGCGACTACGGTTCCTATCCTGTGGCTGCTGTTTTGGCTGATCCAGCGCTCGCCGCGCCGGTGGTCGCTGTGGTTTTGGGGCGCGCTCATCCCCCTCATCGCTTTCGGTATCTTCGTGTCCCCACTGGTGGTAGACCCGCTGTTCAACAAGTTCACGCCCTTGACGCCCGGCCCCTTGAAGACGCAGATCGAGAGATTGGCGGCGAAGGCGGGCATCCCAAACGCGCCGGTCTACATCGTGGACAAGAGCAAGCAGACGCACTCGACGAACGCTTATGTGACGGGCATCGGGTCCTCGGCCCGGATCGTGCTTTGGGACACGACGCTGCAAAGGATGCCCCAAGATCAGATCGTTGCCATCGTCGGGCACGAGATGGGGCACTATGTCCTCAAGCACCTCTATTGGGGCTTCGCGATGAGCGTCGGCGGCCTGTTGGTTTTGCTGCCGCTGGCGCAGAAGTTCGCGGAAGGGCTGCTCCTCCGCTTCGGCCCGCGCTGGGGCGTCAATGGCCTGACGGACTACGCGGCCACACCCGCGCTGCTGCTGACGGCGGCCCTGTTCAGCTTCTTCCTGGCCCCGGTCACGAACGGCGTCTCGCGCGAGGTCGAGCATCAGGCGGATGCCTACGGTCTCCAAGTGACCGGCAACCGCCCGGCGATGGCGCGGGCGTTCGTCTCGCTGTCCGAGCAGAACCTGAGCGACCCGAACCCGCCCCCCTTCATCACGTTCTGGCTGATGAGCCACCCGCCGCTCCAGGAACGGATCAACTTTGCGCTGGGCCGGAAGTAAATCATCTCCGGCCCCATCAAAGGAACCGACACTGGAAGTGCCGGTCTACTCCTGAATGAAAACCGCTACGCGGTTAAGAAGGAATGTTCGGACGGGTCCTCAGTGCCGGGTTCCTGCTTCAAGCGCGTCTATGCCGCCGCCAGCGGCCTTCTGCGAGGATAAAAGGGAATTCGCGATCTGGGACGCGGGCGAACCCATCGCTATGCTGGCCGATGCCCTGGCCTCCATGCAGGCGCAGAAGGACCGGACCGCGATGGAAGCCTGGAAGAGCCAAGTGGCGGACACCGCCCCGCGCTGACACCGTCCCTTCCTATTCCGACTCCCGTGCAGGAAATCCACATCTTCTCGCGAATAAAGAGCCTATTATGGCTGCGTCCTCGCCCGCCGCGCGTGTCGCGGGAACCGACTTTCGACCGCCCCGGCTGCACCCGCCCACGCTGCGCCTGCTTCAGACGCTGCTGCCCGGCCTGCTGCGCTGGGTCTGCGGGGTGGAGGCGGTGGACATCCCCGCCGAGGACATCGGGCGGCTGCGCGCGCTGGCCGGGGAGCGGCTGCTGCTGGCCCCGAACCACCCGACTAACGACGACCCCGCCTTGCTGTTCGCCTTGGCGAAGGCGGCAGGGATGCCGTTCTATTACCTGTGCTGCCGGGAGGCGTTCGACCACCTGGGCGGCCTGTGGGGCGCGCTCATCCAGCGGCTCGGCGCGTACTCGGTCGTGCGCGGCACGACGGACCGGGACTCGTTTCGGACGACGCGGGCGTTGCTGGCCGCCCCGGCGGGCAAGGTCGTCATCTTCCCCGAAGGCGAGATGCACTCGCAGAACGACACCCTGCTGCCGTTCCACGCGGGCGTCGTGCAGCTCGCCTTCTGGGCGCTGGAAGACCTCCGCAAAGCGGGCGACACGGCGGCGTCCGTCTCGCTCCTGCCGGTCGGCCTGCGGTACTTCTTCACGCAGGACATGACGCCGGCCATTGACGACTCGCTGCGGCGGCTGGAGCGCGCCGTGCGCCCGACCGACGCGGGCCAAGAGGCCGCAGTGGGCGACGCTTACGCGCGGATGCGCCGCGTCGGCGTCCAGATGCTCGAAGTCATGGAAGCCGAGTACGGGCTGAAAATCAAGCCCGCCGGAAACGACCTCGACCTGACGCCGCGCATGAACGCCCTGAAATCCCTGCTGCTGGACCGCGCGGCGGGCCTGATCGGCGTCCCGCTGCCCATCGAGTCCACCCTGCCGGAGCGGATGCGGCTGCTGATCAACGCCGTCTACGCCGTGACCCATGAGGAGGCGGCGGCCCCGCGCTCCCCGTATCAGACCAGGGTGCATCGCCAGCAGGCCGCGCGGGCCGCGCCGCTGCTCCAAGACCTCAACCGGGTCGCCAACTGGATCGCCGTCCAGGACAACTACGTCCGTGCCCGCCCCACGCCGGAGCGCATGGCCGACACCCTGCGCCGCCTCGAAATCGAAGCCTTCGGCAAAGCGTCCCTCCACGGCCCCCGCCGCGCCCTGGTCCGCGTCGGCGAGCCGATTAATTTAGCTGCTTGCTACGACGCCTACCGCGCCGACAAGCGCGGCACGGTCGCGCGGGTGACGCACGCACTGGAAGCGGCGGTGCAAGGGCTTTTAGACACTGGAAGAACTATATCACCATGAGCCGTGACTTGTGCGGCTTGACGGCAGCAAGCGGGTAGAATGACGCTCGGATTACACGGGGCTGAACCCCCGTGCTTCGGAAGTGCAAGCCCCCGCCTTCGCGGGCGTAGGAGAGGAGGGCGCAGCAAGCAGCGCCCTACGGATCGCTCTCATGCCCGCGCAGGCGGGGAGTTGCTCTGTTGAAGCCCAGGGGTTCAGCCCTGGGGAAGCATTGAGCAAGAGGTGTGGCAACCTTTAAGCTTGGTAGCCTTTGGGAGAGATCACAACATTATGAGCAACATCACCCTGCGCCGCGCCGGGCGCGCGGATGCCGAGGCGGTCATTGGGTTGATCCTCGCCCTGGCTGAATTCGAGGACCTGCCGCCGCCGGACGAGGAGGCGCGGGCGCGGCTGATCGAGCACGGCTTCGGGGACGAGCCGAAGTTTGAGGTCCTGCTGGCCGAGGTCGCGGGGGCGCCCGGCCCCGTCGGGTACGCGCTGCTGCTGCAAACGTACTCGACGTTTCTCGCCCAGCCGTCGCTGTACCTGGAAGACGTCTTCGTGCTGCCCGAATACCGCAAGCGGGGCATCGGGAAGGCGCTGCTGCGGCTGGGCGTCCGCACGGCCTTTGAGCGCGGCTGCGGGCGGATGGAGTGGACGTGCCTGGACTGGAACACCAACGCGCAGGCGCAGTACGAGCGCATGGGCGCGCGCCGCCTGTCCGAGTGGTATCTGTACCGGATGACGCGCGAAGCGATGGCGCGGATGCTGGAGGAGAATGAATGAAACTGTGGCTCTTGGCGGCGCTGCTGTGCCTGGGAGCGGGCATCGCCCAGGCCGACATCATGGTAGACGCCCGCCACGTCCTGCGCCAGAAGCCGCCCATTCTGGGCGGCGTGGTCATCAACGCGCACAGCCCGGAGTTCGCGACGAATGCGAACGGCATTGAGTTTCAGCGCGATCTCAAAGCGGCGGGCATCAAGCTGGTACGCAGCCAGGCGTACCCGGATGCGCGTGTTCCGGGCCATGACCTGACCTACTTCGACCGGAATGTGACGGCCATTTTGGGCACGGGCGCGGCCCCTCTGTTCATTCAAGGCATCAAGCCCGGCGCGGCGTATAAACAGGCCGATGGAACGCCCGGCGGCACAGTCGCCGGCAACCTGGTTTTTCTGGTCAAGCGCTATCTGGCCCCGCCGTACCAGTTGCAGACCCAATACTGGGAGATCGGCAATGAGCCGGACATGAAAGTGGACTACGCCGTCGCCACGCCTGAGGAATATGCGGTCCTCTTCAACGCCTGCGCCGAGGCGCTGACTCAGGCGGATCTGCGTGAGCATGTGGTCCTGTGCGGCCCCGCCATTGCCTACGGCTACCATGAGCCGTGGTGGGACAACGACCTGCACAACATGCGGAGCCGGATCATGGACACGTTTCTGGATCGGTGCCGGGGGAGTGTGGATGTCGTGACCTACCACGATTATTCCGGCGGCAAGGCCGGTGAAGATTTGCTGAACCCGCCGCGCCACCTGGACAACAAAGAAGACGCAGGCCGGGCCGTGACACCAGGCGACGCCGCGCCGGACTCGCCGACCAGTGATCGCGGCCTGGCCGCCCTGCTGGCCCGCATGAGGGCCATGACGTTCGCGCGGCCCCTGGTCGGCGTCGGCATTACGGAGCATAACACATATGGCAACCGGCACGAGGTCACCCAGGGCTTATGGAACCTGGCCCTGCTGCGGGACGCGCTGTACGACCCGCTGGGGCGTCTGTCCACGCTGTTTGTCTTTGACGACTACGGCGCGCAGCAGGGCTTTCCCGTTTATAATGAGAACAAGAAGCCAGATTATGCCTACTGGGCGTTGTGGATCAACGGCAACCTGCGCGGCCCCGATGTATTGGCACAAACGACAACCGGCCATCTCAACCCATACGGGCGGCCGTCTCTGCTGGCGACGGCTACGCAAGATCAGGCGCATCTGTTCGTCGAGGTCATCAACCGCAGCGACACGCCCATCATGGACACCGTGACGGTGACGGGCGAGGCACTCACCGGACAGGCGCAGGTTTCCACAATGGCGACCGGCATTCTGCCGAACGTCGCCAAGCCGGTCCGCTTGCGGCCGCGCTTCCCTTATGCCTTTCCGCCGCTGTCGGCGACCATGTTCCAATTCGTGCGAAGGCGACATTGAAATACTTGTGGAGATTCCTGATGGTCTGCGTTCTGGGGGCGAGCCTTGACCCCGCCGCCCTGTCTGCCGCGAAGATGCCGGCGCGGATCGTCCGGGACAGGGCGACGCTGACGCTGATCCAGCCGGGCGGGCGATACGGCCGCATGGTCCGCCGGCATGATGGCGTCATCCTGTGCAGTTACGAGAGGGGCGGCCGGGCCTGGGTTTGCGCCAGCCGGGACGGGGGCGGGTCTGGCAGGCGCCGGTCCACGCGGCCCAGCTCGCCCCCGGCAGCGCGGTCAAGGCAGCGCGGCCAAGCCCGAACTCTTCCATCTTCAGAATGGACTGGCAGGCCCGGAGGTCGGGAGGAGTACCCGCGTAGCGGGGGAGGTGGGTTCTTATGTTCAGACCCGGCGAGATTTGGAACGATACCGACGGCAAGCCGATCCAGGCGCACGGGGGCGGGGTCTTGTACGACAACGGCACCTACTACTGGTTCGGCGAGAACAAAGACGCGCCCAACACGAACGGGGCGCGCGTGGACGTGGTCGGCGTGTCCTGCTACTCATCCCAGGACTTGCGGCACTGGAAAAACGAGGGCGTCGTGCTGCCCGCCGTGCCCGATGATCCCGCGCATGACCTGCACCCCAGCCGCGTGGCCGAGCGGCCTAAAGTCCTCTACAACGCCCGCACGCGGCAGTACGTCCTGTGGCTGCATAGTGACAGCGTCGATTACACCTACGCCCGCACGGGCCGCGCCGTCAGCGACTCGCCCGCCGGCCCGTACCGCTACCTCGGCAGCATCGCTCCGGCCCATGCCGACAGCCGGGACATGACCGTCTTCCAGGACACGGACGGCGCGGCCTACCTTTACTTCTCGTCGGATTGGAACAAGACGGTCAAGATCGTCCGGCTGACGGACGATTACCTGGACACGACGGACACCGTCGCTGAAGCCTTCGTCGGCCAATCCCGCGAAGCGCCCGCCGTGTGGACGCACGCGGGCCGCTACTACTTCGTCGGCTCCGGCTGCACCGGCTGGGCGCCCAACGAGGCGCAGTACGCCGTTGCCCCCGCGCCGCTCGGCCCGTGGGAGGTGAAGGGCAACCCCTGCATTGGGCCGGGGGCGGAAGACACGTTCGGCGCCCAAAGCACGTTCGTCCTGCCCGTGGCCGGAAAGCCCGGCGCGTTCCTCTTTCTGGCTGACCGCTGGAACGCGGGCAACCTGCAAGACTCGCGCTATGTCTGGCTGCCGCTGAACGTGGAGGGGGATCAGGTGACGGTTCGGTGGCGTGAGGAGTGGGACTTGTCGGTGTTTGGCGGGTGAACCAGCACCGGAACCCGGCCTAAAGGCCGGGTCTATTCAGAGGGGCCGCCCCTTTGGGGCTAGAGATAAGCCAACTAGAACTTTCCGAAGCCCCGAAGGGGCGGCCCATCGGTGTAGATCGGTGGTTCAGCACCGAGGTGGGCTATATCGCAGGAGCGTCCGCAAGACGCTCGACGAAGCCTTCCAAGCTAGATATTTCAATGCCCAACTATCCAGGAAAAACCACTTGTCAGAACGAACGTCCCTTTGATTTCCGTGGAAAGAGGTAGCGACACATGGCGGACATTGCGCGGCGGTTCGAAACGAACCCGATTTTGCGGCCCTCGGACGTGACGCCGAGCCGGGAGGGGCTGGCGGTGGAGTGCCTACTGAACCCCGGCGCGTTCCGGTGGCAGGGCAAGACGTGGCTGCTGCTGCGGGTGGCGGAGCGGCCCGTACAGACGGAGGGGCAAATCTCGACGCCTGTTCTGGAGGCGGACGCGCCGGGCGGCATCGCCATCCTCACGTACAACTTGGACGATCCCGACGTGGTTTACAAGGATCCGCGCGCGTTCCAGTATAAAGGGGAAAGCTACCTGACGACCCTGTCGCACCTGCGGCTGGCATCCTCGGAGGATGGGGTTCATTTCGAGGTGGAGGAGTCCCCGACGCTGACGGGGCGCGGCGCGCTGGAATCATTCGGCGTCGAAGACAGCCGCGTCACCGAAATTGACGGGCGGTTCTACCTGACCTACACCGCCGTCTCGCCCAACGGCATCGGGGTGGGGATGAGCAGTACGGACGACTGGAAGACGTTCACCGCCCACGGCATGATCATCCCGCCGTCCAACAAAGATTGTGCCCTGTTCCCCCAAAAGGTCGGCGGCGAGTATTTGTGCCTGCACCGGCCCTCGAACCTCTACATCGGCGGGCCGTTCATCTGGCTGGGGCATTCGCCTGATCTCGTCCATTGGGGCAGCCATCAGTGCCTGGCCTGGCCGCGGCCCGGCTTGTGGGACTCGGTGCGGATCGGGGCGGGCGCGGAGCCGATCCTGACCGAGCGCGGCTGGCTGACGATCTACCACGGGGCGAACGAGCAGTCCCGCTACTGCCTCGGCGCGCTGCTGCTCGACCGCGACGATCCCAGCAAGGTCCTGGCCCGTTCCGAGGAGCCGATCATGGAGCCGACGGCCCCGTATGAGCTGACCGGCTTCTTCGGCAACGTCGTCTTCACGAACGGGCACACGCGGGACGGCGACACGATCACGATGTATTACGGCGCGTCGGACGAGGTGATCTGCGGGGCAATGCTGTCCATCCAGGAGATTCTGGATTCGCTGCCGGCGTGAGAGACCTATCTCCGCCCCAGTCGGACCTACCCCCGGCGCAAGCGCCGACCCCTCCCTGTTAGGGAAGGGTGAAGAGGTCTTTCTGCCTCCCCCTGCCTTAACAGGGAAGGGGGGTTAGGTCCTTCCGGGCTTTTCGTTCACTGAGGAACGCTTATGAAAATCACAAACTGCCGGGTCATCGTCACCTGCCCCGGACGCAATTACGTCTTGCTGCGAATCGAAACCGACGAGCCGGGCTTGTACGGCATCGGGGACGCGACGCTGAACGGGCGCGAGCTGGCCGTGGCGTCCGCCTTGCAGGACCATCTCTTCCCGCTCCTTATCGGGCGCGACCCTGACCGGATCGAGGATGTGTGGCAGTCGCTGTTTCGCGGCGCCTACTGGCGCGGCGGCCCCGTCCTGATGACCGCCCTCGCCGGCATTGACCTCGCGCTCTGGGACATCAAGGGCAAGCGCGCAGGACTGCCGCTTTACTCCCTGCTTGGCGGGAAAACGCGGGAAGGCGCGCTGGCCTACACCCATGTCGGCGGCCAGGACTTCGCTCAGGTCGAGGAGGGCGTTCGAGCGGCGATGGCGCGCGGCTTCCGGGTCGTCCGCGCCCAGGTCGCGATCCCCGGCAACCGGGGAACGTATGGAACGCGGATGCAGGACCCAAAAGCCGGGGCTGTCGAGGAAGGGCTGCCAGAAGTCGAGACGTGGGAGCCTGGCCCCTATCTGCGCACGATTCCCAGGCTGTTCGAACATCTGCGAGCGACTGTCGGGGAGGAGGTCGAGCTGATCCACGATGTCCACGAGCGTCTCAACCCGATCCAGGCTGCGCGTCTGGCGCAGGAACTGGAACCATGCCATCTGTTCTTCCTGGAAGACCCGCTGCGACCCGAGCACAAGGAAAGCTTCCGGCGCGTCCGCGAGGCGAGCACGACGCCGCTGGCGATGGGAGAGTTGTTCCACACGCGCTGGGACTGCCTGCCGCTGATCTCCGAGCAGCTCATTGATTATATCCGCTGCGACCTGGGGCACTGCGGGGGCGTCACCGAGGCGCGCAAGATCGCGGTTTTAGCCGAGACCTTTTCCGTCCAGACGGCCTGGCACGGGCCGGGCGACATCGCCCCCATTACGCATTCGGCGAACGTCCATCTGGACGTGGCGATCCCGAATTTCGGGGTCCAGGAAATGGTGTTCTTTCCCGACGCCGTCCAGGAAGTCATTCCCGGCGCCCCGGTCTACCACGACGGAGCGCTTTGGCCGAATGAAGCGCCGGGGCTGGGCTGCGACATCGTCGAAGCGGCGGCGGCCAAATACCCGTACAAGCGCGCCTACCTGCCCACCACGCGGCGCGCGGACGGCAGCGTCCATGACTGGTGAAAGGAGAATTTTCTGCCATGCCTGTCTTCACCACCGATGACCACGCCTTTTTCCAGGAAAACGGGTACGTCATCGCCCGCGATGTCGTGCCCGCCGAGAACCTTCGCGCGACGGTCGCGATGATCTGGGAGTTCCTGGGGATGGACCCGACCGACCCCGGCGACTGGTATCGGCCGCCCCTTTCGCCCGGCGGGATGCTGGAAGTCTACCAACACCAGGCGCTTTGGAACAACCGCCAGGCCCCGCGTGTCCACCAGGCGTTCTCCGAACTGTTCGGGACCGCAAAGCTCTGGGTCAGCTTCGACCGGGCCAACATGAAGCTGCCCCGACACCCCGACCATCCCGAATACGACCACAAAGGCTTTATCCATTGGGACGCCGACACCCGCAAGCTGCCCAAACCCTTCAGCGTCCAGGGCGTGCTTGCCCTCACGGACACGACGGAAGAAATGGGCGGCTTCCAGGGCGTTCCCGAACTGTTTCGCGGCCTGGGCTCTTGGCTCCCCACCCAGCCTGCCGACCGCAACCCGTTCGCGCCGGACCTGACCGGCTTCGGGATCACCCCGATCCCCGCCCGCGCAGGCGACCTGATCATCTGGAACGCGCTGCTGCCGCACGGCAACGGCCACAACGTCTCGGACCGGCCCCGCTTCGCCCAGTACATCTCCATGTTCCCCGCCCGGCCCGACGACTCGGGGTTGCGCCAGGACCGGATCATGCGCTGGCGCGACCGGCTGCCGCCCGCCGCCTCGTGGGCGCCGGGCGATCCCCGGCACTGGGAACAGGAGCATGGCAGTACGGCGGAATTGACGCCTCTCGGCCGCAAGCTCCTCGGCCTAGACCTTTGGGGAAGCGCGGACAGCGCATGAGGCACGGAGACGGGCGCCGCAGGGCTAGGCCGCCACTGCGGTCTGCGACGAGAGGCGGGTCAGGATGTCGCGGACGACGGCGTCTGCGCCGATGCCCTCGGCCTCGCCCTCGAAGTTGAGGATCAGCCGGTGGCGCAGGGCGGCGGGGGCGACTGAGATGAGGTCGTCGTAGGCGACGTTGTAGCGACCGTCCAGCAGGGCGCGAATCTTGGCGGCCAGAACGAGGGCCTGCGCGCCGCGCGGGGACGCGCCGAAGCGGACGAACTGGTTGACCATCGGCGTCGCCACTTCGGAGCGCGGGTGGGTCGCCAGTACCACGCGCACGGCGAAGTCGCGGACGTGCGAGGCGATGGGCACCTCGCGGGCGACCTGGCGCATCGCCATGATCTGCGGGCCATCCAGCACTTTGTCTATTTGCGGGGTTTCGGCCCCCGTCGTCCGCTCCACGATGGCCGACAGCTCGCCCAGGGTGGGGGACGGCACGATCAGCTTAAAGAGGAATCGGTCGAGCTGCGCTTCGGGCAGCGGGTACGTCCCCTCCATCTCGATGGGGTTCTGCGTCGCCAGCACGAAGAATGGCTCCTGCAACTGGTACATCTTGCCCGAAACCGTGACGGAATGCTCCTGCATGGCTTCCAGCATCGCCGACTGCGTTTTGGGGGTCGCCCGGTTGATCTCGTCGGCCAGGACGATGTTGGCGAACACGGGGCCGGGCTGGAACTGGAAGATCTTGCGCCCCGTGGCGTCTTCCATCAGGATGTTGGTGCCGGTGATGTCGGCGGGCATCAGGTCGGGCGTGAACTGCACGCGGTTGAAATTGAGGTCTAGGACGCGCGAAAGCGTGCGGACCAGCAGCGTCTTCCCCAAACCGGGTACGCCTTCCAAGAGCGCGTGGCCGCCCGACAGCAGGCAGATCAGCACGCCGTCCACGATGTCCGTATTGCCGACGATCACTTTGCCGCATTCGGCCTTGACGCGGGCGAAGTCGGTCTTAAACTGCGCGATGGTCGCTTCGTTGATTTCCATGGGTGTCCTTATGGCCCCGGCGTGAGCCGCCGGTGAAGCCTGACTCTAAGTTCGCCGCCGCCGCCTGATTTCCTTCTCCCGCTTGGTTTTCAGGAGGAACAAACGTCCCCCGCGTAGAAAGCACCCATGACAAATACGGCAAGGCGGCAAGCCCTTCTCGAAGTTTGGGAAAGGAACAGGATGATGCGGAATTTACTGGTGACGGCAGCGCTGGTTTCGGCGGCGGGCGCTTTCCTCCCCGTGGCGCGGGCTGTCGCGCCTGCCGAGGTGCAGCGCGCGCTGCAAGCCGACTACAACGACCGGGACGGCGCGGTGGCGCGCAAGGACATTGAGGGGACTTTGGCGCACTACGCACCGGACTTCACGGCGGTGAGCACGGCGGGGAAGACGCACGACCTGAAGGAAGAGCGGGCGGACTTCCTCAAGACCTTCCGCCTGCCCGCCAAGTCGGGCGTCACCAAGTCCCTCATCCAGAAGGTGACGCTGGGCAAGGCCGGGACGGAGGCCGTCGTGGCCGTCCACCGGCAAGGCACCCTGCTGTTCGTCAACCCGCAGACGCATTTCAACGACGTTCTGGTGCTGGACGGCGTGTATCAGGACACCTGGGCCAAGCGGTCCGGGGCCTGGCTGCTGACGCGCGAGCAGGTGTCCTCGCTGAAGGCGACGATGAACGGCAAGCCGCTGTAGGCAGAATAAGACCCGGCACTGAAAGTGCCGGGGCTAAAGGCTTACTTGAGGGGCGCGAGCATCGGCCAACAGAGCGTCAGCAGCAGGAGCGGCGTCCAGATCCAGAGGCCGCACCCAAAGCCGCGCGCGAGCGCTGGGAGGTGTGGGCGCACCTGGAAGTAAAGTGCGACTTGGCCGACTACGCAGACGAAGGTGACGGTCAGGACAGGGAGGAAATATGACATCTGCCCCATTCGGCGGTACACCTCGATTTCGCCTTTTCCGGCATACAGGATTGCAGGAATTATAAGAACCTGTGTAAAAAGTCCCGAATGGACCCCCTAGCCCCCAATTTTGGGGGGACCAGAGAGGACCGCTGACCCGTTGCTCCTATTCCGGCTCCCCCAGAATTGGGGGCGGGGGGGCGATCTGACGCCTTTTTACACAGGTTCTAAGATACGCGAAGACGAAGGGTAGACCGGCCGCAATCCACCCTAGCGTTTTGTCCAGCCATATCCTTCCTGTAAGTGCTGGCCCACTACGCGCCACACGCGGGCGGGGCGGCGCGCACCGTGGGGACGGTGGCCAGACACTTGGCTCACCGGTCGTTGCGGGCATTCTGTTATCTCGGCTGGGCAAGGGCTTCTGGGCACCATCCTCTGATATGCTCTTTTTCACAGTGGCCTGTACCACGGTATGTCTGCTTTAAAGCCGTCAGTCATCAACTGCCACGTCACCGTGCCACCGTAGACGCCGTGCAGAGTCATGTTGGAGTCGCCTTGAATGACGGGGTTGAGGCTGGTGAAAAAGCCGAAACGGACTTCGCCCTTTTCCGTCCCGCCCACGCTACTGAGTGAAGCAGCCTGACGAAGCGGCACCCCTTGCGCCAGATTATCCCACAGCCGCTTTGTCCAGTCTGCGTTAGAAGCCCAGCTATAGGTGTACCAGTCAAAGCCGATTGCAGCACGGTCGTTGCCAGATATACTGAAGGCGGAGGACATAGCATTGCTGTCGGGCTGATCTGGATTATTGTATTTGTCTCCCATGACAACACAGGCATCAAAAAAGACGAGATTGTAAGGAGGGAAGATAGTAGACTTTGGTTTCAGAGCGATGCTTGCTTCCACTATTCCGATAGTGTGGTCGATGTCATGTTCAGGATCGCCTGTGGCAAAACAGTCATCGAAGATCCCTACGCTTCCATGCGTATCAATATAGAACACCGTATATTGAGGTAGTTCATTCAGAATGGCAGTTTTATCATCCTGGAGTGAGGAGACGACTACGTGATTAGATAAGGCCGCCGCTGCAGAAACACCATATACGCTTGTCTGAGCATTATCCCCGAACGTGTTGTTGCCCAGCACAAGGGCCTTGTTGTAGGCGAGTGCAGTCAGGTGCGTCGTATAGCTTCGGCCAAGACTGTCATGACACTCGACCTCTATCTTGATCGGTGTGCCGTTAGAACCTGTGTAAAAAGGCGTCAGATCGCCCCCCCGCCCCCAATTCTGGGGGAGCCGGAATAGGAGCAACGGGTCAGCGGTCCTCTCTGGTCCCCCCAAAATTGGGGGCTAGGGGGTCCATTCGGGACTTTTTACACAGGTTCTTAGAGAAGTGGGTGCTGTCGAACATGACGTCCAGACGTGCCCCAGTGTCGGTGCTGGAAACTTTGTAATCCTCCGGGTAGCTCCTGACGATCTGGCCGTTGATACGCACCGTCGCGCTCCTGAGATACACGGGGGGTGCTGTAACTGATTTGTTATATCGAGTCTGCCCGTTGTAGGTGAAGTAAGCCGGGTTGGCGGACGCCTGCACCGTGCAGGCCGTGCCACTGAACCACTGCGGATGGTGAGGGTCTACCGTTCCCGCCGTACTGCTGGCGTCAATAGGATTGACTATCAGGACACTCAGGCTTACCCAGGTGGGGGAGATGTATTCACCAGCATTGTCCGATGACCACCCTCCGGCCCCACCGGATGCCGAGAGGGCGACTGGGGGCAGTGTGACGGTGGCTTTACCCCCCGTGTCCGCCGTGAGCATCCGGGCCCCCTCTGACACCACATAGTTTGGTTGCCTGCCGTCGTTCACCGCCGCGGGGGGGTCGCCTAGGCCATCGCTCGCCACGAGGGGGTTCCCCGGCTCATTTTGACCGAAAGTGTAGTCCTCAAAAGCGATGGCTTGGGCCGACTCCTGGATTGTCACACTTAGGGGTACCGGTTCGGTGTCCGTGGCGGCGTCGGGCGTCCAGGTCAGCACTGGCGTTACCGTCCCGTTCTCAGTTGAATCCCAGACGAATCCGCACTCGGGGTTGCCGACAGAAGCACTGGGGTCTACCAGCGGATAGTCGGTGTAACCCCAAATCGGCCAACCGGGTATCCACGATGCGGAGACCCCAGTTTGGTAGGTCGACGGTTCCTCGAACTGACAATCACCTTGGTTATATGATGCGGTGTGCGAACTGGCGTAGTAGGTCGTAGGGTCGTATTCTACAAGGGGTTTCATTTTGCTGGAGTCGACCCAGGTGTGCGTGACGCTCGGGAAGGCGTTGACCGTTTTGTAAACCCAGGTACGGTCCAGACCGTCTCGCCGCTGGCAACGACCGCGGGTTCTGTGTAAGGGTCTCGGTATGTCACATGCCTCGACGTGCCTTGCCCGCTGCACTGGAAGGTGACAGCCCAATGACCCGCGCGGGCCGGGGCGGAAGCAAAGGTGAGCAGCAGAGCTAGAACAAGCCCCAGCAGAAGTTTTCTCGGGTCAAGTTTGGCTAAGTGAAGTCTCATCGGAAGCGTTCTCCTCTCCGTGCGTCAGCGACGCGCCTTTGCCATCGGCACCAGGGGGCGGATCGTCGGGGCGGGTTTGCGATGTCCCTTGACCGTCGCGATGTCGCCGCCGACGACTTGACCGGTAGAGGAGTCCACCCAGACCTCCGCAATGGTCGTCCCACTGGGGCTGTTCGGGTTAGGGACGTTCGTGAACACGCAGTCCCAGGCGATGGACGACGGGATGCCTGGTGTCGGGCGCGTCGTGCCGCTGCCCTGCGCCTGCCAGAGCGTATCCGGCTGAACCACCGTGAGGCCGGCAGCTTGAAACGCCTGGCCCGAAAGTCCCAGGCTATTTCCCTGGCTGTCCATCGCCGCCTGAGCGATCTGTTGTGCCTGGGGCTGGGTTATGGCCTGGTTGGTTGATGCGGTGGGCGGCGGGGCCGCAAAAGATAGGTTCCACGCCTCCACTGCGCCGGTCTCGGCCTGCAACAGCAGCGATGCGCTGTCATTCCGGTAGGGGACGCCGGACGCCGCACGAGCCCACTGCACGGTCCACAGGTCTCCGGCGTAGGTCGCGGGGGAAGTTAGCTGCGACTGAGTGGTCTGCTGGCTCGTCAGTTCATTCGCAGGTTGATTCGAGGCTTGTAAGACGGTAGCAGCAACCGCTAAGGCTTTGGCCTGAGTGATGGGGATCCCGAGAGATTGGTTGCTGAGACTCAACTGATTGGAAAGGGCTTGGTTGAAGTAGGACGTGACGACACTGCTGGCATCCGCCACTTCAACACTGGCAACGCCCAAAAAACCCACCCTCCACACCGGGAGCCAGTAGCTGGGGCGGATGCCCTGGTAGATGACCCGAGTAGGCGTCCCATCCGGCACGGGTGTGCCGATGGCGGTGCAGAATGTGCGGGCGATGGTGAGGGCCTGTGCGGGTGTCAAGGATGTACCAGCAGGTGCGTAAGTGTCCACGTTAATCTGAAGCGGTGCGGACTTGCTGGTGTTGCCGCTGGTGTCGGTTGCGACCGCCGTGATCCACAAGTGCCCGTAGCGATCCGCCGGCAGACTTTGTACGATGAGGGTATAGGGGCTGGTAGTCACTGTGCCGACCTGCACAGGTGCAGCCCCCCTACGATTATCGTAAAAATCCACACGGCTGATTGAGCCGGTCCGGGCCGAGGCAGAGGCCGATAATGTCAGGCTGGCACCCGTTGTGATGGTTATGTCGTTTGTTGGCGTGGTCATCTTGACGACCGGCGCGAGGTTGATCCGCGGCGTGGCGGAGATGGGATTGGAGGGGGCCGTCTCGCCCGCCGGGGTGACGGCGGTCACCTGATAGGTGTAGGTCTGCCCCGCCACTACATTGGAGTCAGTCGCGCTGACGTCCGGCACATACTGGATGGCAGGAGAAAGGCTGGGGAGACTGCTGGCTGAGGAGGAGCGGTAAACTTTGTATTGTGTAGCCCCAGCCACTGGCTGCCACGAAAGAGAGACATAGAGATCGTTCCCGGTCGCCTTCAGAGCGGTTGGACCTGCGGCGGCTTGGGCTTTGACTTGGGCCGGGAATGCCAGGGGTGCAAGGGCGACGATGATTGCGGCGGGCGGGGCGCAATGCCTTAGCCGAGTGCGGGGCTGAGACTTCCAAAGGAAAGACATGATACCTCCTGCTACTGACGACTTGCCTGATACGGGCTTATGGCGACCACAGCGTGTGGCGATCCATGCCTGCTTCCTTCATTATAATACAATTCGAGACAATTTCCACTTTGGTAGATCAAATTTGAAAATATTTTCGGTGCGCTTAGGGGCGAACTTAAAGGCTCACCACGCCCCGCCGCGCGCCCAGCGTGACGGCCTCGGTGCGGCTGGACGCGCCCAGCTTTGCCAGGACCGAGGCGACGTGAAACTTGACCGTGTGCAGGCTGATCGCCAGCCGCGCGGCGATCTGCTTGTTCGGCAGGCCGCGCGCCATCAGCGCCAGCACGTCGCGCTCGCGCGCCGTCAGGGTGTCGCCCGGCCTATCCACCGTGCTGTTCCGCTCCGCGCGCGCCGCATCGGCCCAGGGAACCAGGCTTCGATCCAGCGCGATCAGCCCTGCCGAGGCGGCGCGCACGGCCCCCGCGATCTCGGCCCCGCCTGCGTCTTTCAGCAGAAACGCCCAGCCCGGCAACGGCGCGCCGGCGAGGGCGCGGAAGCCGTCGCGCGCTTCGCCCAGCAGCACCAGGGCCGCGTCCCCCTCGGCCAGCAGCGCCAGCAGCCGCGTGCGGTCCTCCGGCAAGTCGTCGGCCAGGACGACGTCGGGCCGCGATTCCGGCAGCAGGCGTTCGCCCTCCGCGCTGCCGGACGCCTCCGCGACAATCTCCATGTCGCCCGCTCCGGCCAGCAGGCTGTGCAGGCCCGCCCGGACGGACGCATAGGCGGCGACGATCAGGACCCGAATCATCGGTGCGTCCTTCAGAGCTTCCTCATGCCGCCCGCCGGTATCCGCGCGCGGCGGCGGACTGGACGAACCGCTCGACGACATGGCTGGGGACGGCGAGGGCGATATTGGGACTCATCACCATGCTGGCGATCCCGACGACGCGCCCGCCCGCATCGGCCAGCGGCCCGCCCGAATTGCCCGGCGCCAGCCGGACATCCGCTTGCAGGAGGTCGCGCCGGGTCCGGCCCATCCACGTCCCCGGCCCGGTTGCGCTGACGATCCCCAGCGTCGCTGTTTCCCGAACGCCCCAGGGGTGGCCGACGGCGAGGATCAGCTCGCCGACGCGCAAATTCCGTGCATCGCCCACCGGAGCGGCGGGCAGGTCGCGCGCCGAGACGCGCAGCAGGGCCAGGTCGTTCTCCCGGTCCCGCGCCGTCACCCGCGCCTCCAGATGCCGCCCGTCGGCGAGTTCCACGACCGCCCGGTCACCCTGCACCACATGGTCGTTGGTGACGATCAGCCCGTGACGCTCCCAGACCACGCCCGCCCCGTGCCCGTCCCGCCCGCGCACCAGGACGACGCTGCGCCGCAGCGCCTCGATGAGTTCCGTCGTCTGCGCCGTCACCCCGGCCAGCGCAGCTAAAGATAATGCCATTGTGTTGCCTCTCGTGGTGCCCGGCCTGGAGAGGCCGGGCTACTGTTGAATGGAAGTGCCTCCGGCACTGAGGGGAGGATGGGCGTCCGTTCGCCTCTCCTCAGTCGCGGAGCGACTTTCAATCACGAGTAGCCTGGCCCTTCAGGGCCGGGCCTCCTACTCCCGCGCCCCCAGCTTCACCGTCAGGTCGTGCGCCGCGCCGCCGCGCGCCAGGTTCAGCGTCACCGCCTGCCCCGCCGCCAGGCCGCGCAGGTGCCGGCGCAGGTCGTCCACGTCGTCCAGGGCGACGCCGCCCAGGCCGAGCAGCATGTCGCCCAGCAGCAGGCCCGCCGCGTCGGCGGGGCCGCCGCTTTCGACCTGCACGACCAGCAGACCGCGCGCCTGGGTCAACCCCAGGCTCGTTTGCAGGCTGGGCGGCAGCGGGACGGACTGGGTGCTGACGCCTAAATAACCGCGCTTGACCGCGCCGCCCGCCAGCAGGGCATCGGCGACGTGCGTGAGGATGGGCAGGCCCAGGGCCAGGCCCATGCCGCGCCCGAAGCCCAGGTTGGTCAGGCCGACCACTTCCCCTTGGACGTTCACCAGCGGCCCGCCCGAGAAGCCGGGGTACAGCGTGGCGTCCGTGTGCAGGATGTACTCGGGCCGGCCCCCGTCCTGCGCGTCCTGCCTCGCGCTGATGATGCCCAGCGTGGCCGACAGGCCCGACTCGCCGGGGCGGCCCAGGGCCAGCACGAGCTGCCCGACCTGCACCGCCTCCGGGTTGGCTTTGGCAATGGGCGTCAGGCCGCCCGCCGGGACGCGCAGGACGGCGAGGTCCGTTTCGGGGTCGCGCCCGACGAGGGTAGCCGGCAGCCGCGTCCCGCTGGCGAGTTCGATGGCCAGGTCATCGTCGCGCTCGACGCCGTGCGAAGTGGTCAGAACCACGCCGTCGTCGGACCAGAGGACGCCGGTCGCCGTCAGCCGGCTGCCGTCGTCCACGCGGACCACGGACGGCCCGACGCGGGCGACCACGCCGGCAAGTTCCGCCGATAATGCGGCGAGTGTGGAGGTGTTATCCTGTGTCATGGTGCTGTGTTTCCTTTGGCGTACAATGTAGACCCATCCCGCGCCCGAAAAGAGGCGCATCGGGGCTTTCGTGTTGACGGGTCTATGGTACTCCAGGCGTCCGAGGGGCGCATCCGCCAAAGGAGGGGGCGGGGAGGCTAGTCTTTCGGCTAGGGAGTCCTCTCCCCGGCGCTCGCGCCGGGGGTGGGTTCGGGTATACTTCCCTCATGTCATCAACTTCCCTGCCGCCCATCGCGAAGAAAATCCCCAAGACCGACACGATCCACGGCGACGTTCGCATGGACGATTATTTCTGGCTGCGCGAGAAAGACAACCCGGACGTGCTGGCCTATCTCCAGGCCGAGAACGCCTATTCGGACGCCGTGACCGCCCCGGCCGAGGCGCTGCAAAAGACGCTGTACCAGGAGATGAAGGAGCGCATCCAGGAGACGGACCTGAGCGTACCCTATCGGTACGGGGACTTCTTCTACTACAGCCGCACCGAGGAGGGCAAGCAGTACCCGATTCTGTGCCGCAAGCGGGGCAGTTTAGAAGCCGCAGAAGAAGTTACGCTGGACCTGAACGCGCTGGCCGAAGGCCACTCCTACCTGGGCCTAGGCGCGTATGCAGTCAGTGACGACGGCAGCCTGCTGGCCTACTCGACCGATGTGACCGGATTCCGGCAGTACACGCTGTTCATCAAAGACCTGCGGACGGGCGAACTCTTGCCGGATCGGGTCGAGAAGACCGTTTCCGTCGTCTGGGCGGGGGACAACAAGACGCTGTTCTACACGGTCGAGGACGAGGCCAAGCGCCCGTACCGCCTGTATCGACACGTCCTGGGCCAGCCCGAGGACGCGCTGCTGTATGAGGAAACAGACGCGCTGTTTCGCATCTACGCCCAGCGCTCGCGCTCCAAAGCGTTCCTGTTCCTGACGGCATCGTCGTCCAAGACGACCGAAGTGCGTTACCTGCCGAGCGGCCGGCCCGACGGCGACTGGAGCCTGATCCGCCCGCGCGAGACGGGCCACCGCTACTATTTAGACCACCACGGCGGCCGGTTCTACATCCGCACGGACAAGGGAGAAAAAGTGGGGGACGCCAAGAACTTCCGCATCGTCTCCGTCCCGCTCGACGCGCCGGGTGACTGGACGGAATTCCTGCCGCACGACCCGGCCGTCACGCGCGAGGGCATGGACTTCTTCGCGTCCCACGCCGTCATTTCCGAGCGCGAGGGCGGCCTGGAACAGCTCCGGGTGATTCATCTGGAGAGCGGCGATGACCACCTGGTCTCGTTCCCCGAACCAGCCTACTCCGTCCGCCTGGACATGAACCCCGAGTTCGAGACGCCCGTTGTCCGCTACCAGTACCAGTCGCTCGTCACGCCCGCCTCGGTCTACGACTACGACATGACGACCCAGGCGGCGACTCTGCTCAAGCGGACGCCCGTGCTGGGCGGCTACGACCCGGAGCAGTACGTCTCCGTCCGCCTCCACGCGCGGGCGGGTGATGGGACTCTGGTCCCGATCTCGCTCGTCTCCAAAAAAGACGTGCCGGGTGACGGCAGCGCCCCCCTGCTGCTCCAGGGCTACGGCTCCTACGGCCTGTCCTACCCCGTCTCGTTCTCCTCCAGCCGCGTCAGCCTGCTGGATCGGGGCGTTTCCGTCGCCCTCGCCCACATCCGGGGCGGCGGGGAGATGGGCGAGGACTGGCGCGAGGCCGGGAAGCTGCACCGGAAGCGCAACACGTTCACGGACTTCATTGCCTGCGCGGAGCGCCTGATCGCCGAAGGGTACACGTCCCCGACCCGCCTCGCCATCCAGGGCGGCAGCGCGGGCGGGCTGCTGATGGGCGCGGCCATCAACCTGCGCCCGGACCTGTTCCGCGCCGTGCTGTCCCAGGTCCCCTTCGTGGACGTCCTGAACACGATGCTGGACGCTTCCCTACCGCTGACCGTCGGCGAATATTTGGAATGGGGCAACCCGAACGTCCGCGAAGACTACGCCTATATGAAGACCTACTGCCCGTACACGAACCTCGCCGCCCACGCCTACCCGGCGATGCTGGTCAAAACGTCCCTGAACGACAGCCAGGTCATGTATTGGGAGGCCGCCAAGTACGTCGCCAAGCTGCGCGCGCTCAATACGGGCGGCGCGCCGCTGCTGCTCAAGACCAACATGGGCGCGGGCCACGGCGGCTCCTCCGGTCGTTACGACGCCCTGCGCGAAACGGCCTTCGACTACGCTTTCCTGCTAACACAGCTTGGCATCACGAAATGAGCAGGCACCGCCGTTTTGCCTGTAGCAATAAACCATGGTACGTCGTGTATAATAGCACTATACGAATAGCCTCATCAGACGGCTACCAGCAAGGAAGCAGAACGATCACAGGGAGGTAAATGGGCGTGGGGGCGAACTTTAAAGCATGGGCGGGCGAGGAGTTTACGGCGCGGATCGAGAAGCTGTCTCGCTGGCTGTTGTACGGCGTCGTGATCGGGCTGCTGCCGTTCGCATTCCCGGTCGTGAAGGCCACTATCATTGGGCCGCACATGACGCTGACCTTGCTGTTTGGCAGGGGCGACTTGTTTCTGGTCACAGCGACGCTGGTGGCCGCTTCGTTCGGGGACTTGATTGCCGGCGGCAAGGAGCGGGCGCTGGGCAAAATCTGGGTCGGCTTCTTTTGCTTTGTTGACTTCGTGCTTTGCCTGATCTGGTTCGGGGCTGTTTCGGATGCGCTGGACGTCCATGAGAAGTACGATGCGGCGCTCACGGCAACTCTTTCTCTGGCAGCGTTTGGTCTGGCGGTCATCCTCTGTGCCTGTGCGCTTCTGCTGTCTGAAGAGACAAAAACGGCGCACGACAAGGGCAGTGTCAAAGAATAAGGAGTAGATTATCATGCCTCTCGCGGGAGTATTGACCATCGGCATCTTCGCGCTTGGCGCGGTCGTGTCGCTGGCGATTGCGCTGTTTCACAAGGCGCCGGACGCGCCGCAGGCCAAGTTCAAGCAGCTTGACCTGGATTTCGACACGGAAAAGACCAAGCGCAACTGACTGGGAAACGCCCCGCCGCTCCCTGTTACCGACAGAGCCGTAAGGCCCCTGGCTTTAGCCATGGGGATATAAGGCCCCGCGCCTTTCCGAAGGCGCGACATTGTCTTAATCTTCGTGCCGTTCGGGTATAATACAGGCAATCGTTTCTGACCCCTGAAATCCATCGGCACCTAACGTGAAGCTTGCGTGTACCTGTTTGTGCTTTTTTGTTTTAGGTTTGTGCTTGTCTCGCTCTGCGGAACTCGCTGAGAACCCGAAGATTAAGATCGCTAAGAACAGGAGCGCAAGTGATGAACCCGAAAGTCTAAGCGGATAGTTCGCAGAAACAGGACTTGCAAACTAGCCTCGTTGCTACGGGCAAGAAAAACCGCATTAGGGCAATAATGCGTTCGTAAAGTCGATAGAAGCCCCTGGCTTTAGCCATGGGGAGTTGTCACCCTATCAACAAGGGCCGGCGGGGCGTTTTCGTCAGGCGGGCGGCTTGCGGTAGAAGAAGGGGCGGAGCAGCTCGAAGCCAATGGTCTTGTGGTCAGACAGGCGCTCGGTGCCGCCGACGAAGAGGACGCCGCCGGGGCGCAGGGCGGCATGAAAGCCCCGGTAGATGCGCTCCTTGGCGTCGTCATTGAAGTAGATCACGACGTTGCGGCAGAGAATCAGGTCGTACTCGGCCCTGGGATAAGGGCCGGCGAGAAGGTCGTGCGGGCCGAACAGCACGCGGGTACGCAGGTGCGCCTTCGGCTGGAAGGCATCGCGGGCCTCGTGGAAATGCGCCTGCCGGCGGGCGGGGGAGATGTTGACCATGTCCGCTGCGCTGAAGGAGGGGCGATCCGCTTTGGCGAGGATGGCGAGATCAATGTCGGTTCCCTTGATCCGGTGCGGCACGGCGGGGCTGGCCTCGTGCAGCAGCATCGCGAGGGTATAAGCTTCGGCCCCATAGGAGCAGCCGGCGCTCCAGACGGAGAGGGGCGCTGCCTTGCGCTGGGCGAGGAGGCCGGGCAGGACGTTCGTCCTCAGCTCCTCGAAGCGGTCGGGATTGCGCAGCAGCTCGGTGACGTTGATCGTCATGCGGTCGCGGAACTCGGCCAGACGCGCCGGGTCGCGCTCCACGAGGGCGGCGTAGGCCGCAAACGAGGCGCAGCCGCTTTTGGCGGCCAGCGCGGCGAGCCGGCGGCACATCTGGTCGGATTTGTACTCGCTCAGACGGAGGCCCGTTCGCGCCGCGATGCGCTGCTGGAAGCCGGCGAAGTCGGCTTCGCCGAAAGGGTCAGGCAGAGACAAGGTGACGCTCCGTTTCCAGCCGTCCGGCGCTCACCTGTCTGGTGGTCACTCGTGCTACGGCTTTGGCGATGTCTACGATGAGGGCGACGCGCCCATCGCCGAGGATCGTCGCCCGGACAGGCCGGGGATGTCCCCCAGCAGCGTCCCCAGCGACTTGATCACGACCTCCTGCTCGCCGACCAGCGCGTCCACGCACAGGCCGACCTGCCGGTCGCCCGCGCCGGCCACGACGACATACGCCTCGTCCGCGATCCGCGCGGGCCGGCTCGCGTCGGGACTGCCGCAGAGCAGGTCGGATAGGTTGGCGAGGGGGATGGTGCGCCCGCGCAGGTTGATGACCGCCTGGCCGCCCAGCGTCCGCCGCGCGGTCTCGCCTTCGTTCGTTCCCAGGCGCAGCATCTCGACGACGCCGCCCAGCGGCAGGACGTAAGTGCCGCCGCCCGCCTCGACCAGCACGGCGCGGACGATGGCGAGCGTCAGCGGCAGGTGGATGGTGAACCGGCTGCCCCGCCCGACGGCGCTGTCTATCAGGATGCGCCCGCCGACCTTTTCCAGATTGGACTTGACGATGTCCATGCCGACGCCCCGGCCCGAAACATCCGTGAGGGCGGCGGCGGTGGAGAAGCCCGAGGCGAAGATCAGCCCCAGCGCGTCCCGGTCGCCCATCGCGCCCGCCGCCGCTTCCGTCAAAAGACCTTTGCGGATGGCGGATTCCTTCAGCCGGGCGGGGTCCATGCCGCGCCCGTCGTCCGTAATCTCGATGACGATGTGGTTTTCCTCGTGCCGCGCGGCCAGCGTCACCCTTCCCTCCGCAGGCTTGCCCACGGCGGCGCGCGCGTCCGGCGGCTCGATGCCGTGGTCTACCGAGTTACGCAGCAGGTGGATGAGCGGGTCGCTCAGGACCTCCAAGACGGTCCGGTCCAGCTCGGTCTCGCCGCCGCTCATCTCGAACCGGACTTCCTTGCCGGTCTTCTGGGCCAGGTCCCGCACCATGCGCGGCATCCGCTGGAAGACGCCGTCAATGGGCAGCATCCGCGCCTTCATGATCTGGTCCTGAAGCTCCGCCGTGACCCGCGCGATCCGGTGCGTTGTTTCGAGGAGCTGCGCGGCTTCCTCGTCGCGCGGGTAGCGCCGGTGCAAGTCCGCGCTCGTCCGGTGGATCTGGGCGCGCTCGATGACCAGCTCGCCCACCAGGTTGAGCAGGCTGTCCAGCCGCGATACCTCGACCCGGATTGTCTGCGATTGGGCCGTCTGCGATTGGGCCGTCTGCGCGTGCGCGGCGACCGGCTTGTCCACGGCGAGGGCTGTCGGCTCCGGCGCGGGCAGGCTGGAGGGTAATGGGAGAGCCTCGGCAACAGGGGGCGCGTCCGGCGCTTCCCAGGGCTGCACCGTCACGGCTTCCAACTCCGAGATCGCGCGCAGGGCGGCCTCTATCTCGGCGGGCGCGTTTTCGGAGGCCAGCAGCAGCCGGAACGATGCCTCGAAGTCTTCGGCTTCCAGCGCGTCCTCGCCGGGGTCGGAGGCGAGGACGGCGCCCAGCGGCTCCAGGGCGCTCAGAACCATCCAAACGCGGACGGACTTCATCAGGCAGTCGGGGGAGAGCGTGACGGTGATCTGATACACGGTCAGGCCGGCCTCCCGCGCGGCGTCCGCGCTTGCCTGCTCGTGTTCGGCCAGGGGAAACGCCTGCGAACTTTGTGTTGGCTGTCCTTCCTCTTCGCCGCCTGCTGTGGGGGCGAATGCAAGCGCCCCTACGTCATCCGAGCCAGCGCCCATACCCGAACCAGGGGTCGTCCGCAGGGCGTTCAGCCGGGCGACGAGGGCAGGGATGTCTTTGTCCGTCGCGCCCTCATCCGTTCCGGCCTGGGCGACCGAGTCTACCAGGGCAGCCAGAACGTCCAGGCAGTCCAGCAGGGCGTTGACGATCGGCGTGGTGACTTGGAGTTGATCCAGGCGCAGGGCATCCAGGATGTTCTCCATCTCGTGCGTCAGGTCGCCGATGGCGAGGAAGCCCATCGCCCGGCTGGAGCCTTTGAGCGTGTGGGCCGCGCGGAACAGCGTTTGCAGCATCTCCGGAGCGTGGTTGCCCCGCTCCATCTCCAGAAAGTTCGCTTCCAGCAGGGCGAGCTGTTCGCGGCCCTCGTCCAGAAAGACGTCCAAATATTGGGACATGTCCGAATTGGTCATCGTGTGTCGCTTTCAAAATTCAAGAATGTACGCCGCAGGCCCGCGCGATGGCCGGGGCGAGGGCGGGCAGCGGCAGCAGGCCGCCGACAGCGCCAAGCTCCACGGCGGCTTTGGGCATCCCGTAAACGACGCAGGTCGTCTCGTCTTCGGCCAGCGTCTGTCCGCCCCGGTCCGAAACCAGCTTCAGGCCGCGCGCGCCGTCGCGGCCCATGCCGGTCAGCAGGATCGCGACCAGGCGCGGGCCGTACAGCGCGGCGAGCGAGGCCAGCGTCACGTCCACGGCAGGCCGGACGCCGTGGACGGGCGGGTCGTCGGTCAGCCGCGCCACGCCCCCCGCCGCGAACTGCAAATGACTGCCCCCGGGCGCGACTAGAATCCGGCCGGGCTGGAGCCGGTCCCCGTCGGCGGCTTCGCAGGCGGTAAACGGCGACGTCTGTTCCAGGCGGCGCGCGAGCGAGGCCGTGAAGCCCGGCGGCATATGCTGGACGATGACGATAGGAACGCCCAAGTCGGCGGGCAGGGCGGGCACCAGCGCTTGCAGCGCGCGCGGGCCGCCGGTGGACGCGCCGATGACGAGGACGGCGGGCGTGGGACCCTTCCCGTCTGAAGAACCCCTCCCGGCTCGCTTTGGCTCGCCACCCTCCCCTGTGAGGGGAGGGCTTCCAGAAAACACGCGGGCTTTGGCCTCTCCTCCTAGCCCTCTCCTCACAGGGGAGGGTGGCGAGCCAAAGCGAGCCGGGAGGGGTTTGCCCCCGCCGCCGCCTTGACTTTGGCGATTATCTCGGCGGCGATTTTTTCAATGTCCAGCGAGATCGCCCCTGAAGGCTTGCCGACGAAATCCACCGCGCCCATCTCCAGGCAGCGCAGGGTGGCGTCCGCGCCCGCCTGGGTCAGCGACGACAGCATCAGGACCGGCGTCGGGCGGCGGCGCATGATCTCCGTCAGCGCGCCGAAACCATCCAGGACCGGCATCTCGACGTCCAGCGTGATGACGTCCGGGTGCAGGGCGTCCAGCTTGAGGAGCGCGTCCGCCCCGTCACGGGCCTGGCCCACGACGCACAGGCCGGGGTCGCGCGCCAGAATCTCGGTGACCATCTTGCGCATGAACGCCGAGTCGTCCACCACGAGGACGCGAATGGGTGAGGGGGTCATGGTCTGCGGCTTTCTGTGAGTCTGCGGCTTTCTGTGAGTCTGCGGCTTTCTGTTACGCGGCGGCCGGCTGGCCCGGCGCGGCCGGGTCCAGCGCCGTCAGCATCTGGGAAATGTCCAGCAGCAGCAGCAGGCGCTCCGCATCCTCTTTGCCGTCGCCCTTGCGCCGGCCGCCGGGGACGCGGCCGATGCCCGTCAGGCAGCGGCCTTCGTCCCCCCCGAGCAGAGCGGAGGGCGGCTCGACGGCCCCCGCCGGCAGCCGCAGGACTTCCGAAACGGAATCCACGACCAGCCCCGCCGTCCGGCCCGCCGACTCCACGATCACGATCCGCGCGGACTTCTGCTTGTCGGCGGGCAGCGGGGCCAGCCCGAAGCGCGTCCGCAGGTCCAGAACCGGCAGGATGCGTCCGCGCAGGTTCATCACGCCCTTGACGTCGGCGGCGACGTTCGGGATGGGCGTGATCGGCTGGGGCGTCAGGACGGTGTGGATGCAGGCGATGTCCACGCCGTAGATCTCGTCCCCCAAGTGCAGCGCGACGACCTGCCGCTCGGCTTCTGCCGCTTCGGAGCTTGCCGCTTCGGAGCTTGCCGTTTCGGAGCTTGCCGTTTCGGGACTGGGCTTGTCCAAGAGTGTTGCCGACATGGTGTTCTCCTTACGCCACTTTCCGCAGGGTCAGGGCCGGCCTCGCGCCGGGCGCCGCTTGCGCGGAGTCGCCGGCCTGGGCTGCGTCCACCCGGAACCGCGCCACCAGGTCGGCCAGCGTCTGGGAAACGCCGGACATCTCGCCCGCCGACTCCACCAGCTCTTCCACGGAGGCGCTCTGCTGCGCGGTCGTCCCCGCCACGGTCCGCACCGAGGCGGACACCTGCTCCGCCGAGGCCGACATCTCTTCGGCCGCCGCGCTGCTTTCCTCGACGATGGCCGCCACATCCGCCATCGCCCGCGATACCTCATCCGAGGCCGCCGTCATTTCTTCCGCCGCCGCGCAGATGTTGTGGACCCGCTCCGTCACGGCCTGCACGACCGATTGGATCTGGGTCAGCGATTCGCCGGCGCGCTCGGCCAATGTCGTCTTTGCTTCCACCTCGCGCACCCCGCCTTCCATGGCCGTGACCGCCCGCGCCGTCTGGGACTGCACCGTCTCGATCAGGCCGCCGATCTCCTCGGTCGCCCCGCGCGAACGCTCGGCCAGCTTGCGGACCTCGTCGGCGACCACGGCGAAGCCGCGCCCCGCTTCCCCGGCCCGCGCCGCCTCGATGGCGGCGTTCAGGGCCAGCAGGTTGGTCTGTCCCGCGATCTCCTCGATGGTCTGGACGATGGTGCCGATCTGCTTGGACGAGTCGCCCAGCGTCTGGATGACCCGCGCCGACTCGGCGATGGTGCGCTGGATGGCGTGCATTCCTTCCACCGTTTCGCGGACCGTGTCCGCCCCGGCCTGCGCCGCTTGGGTCGCGTCCTCCGTCGCCTGCTCCGCCGTGCCGGCGTCGCGGGCGACGCCGTGGACGGCCTGGGCGAGCTGCTTGACCAGCTCGGAGCCTTCGCTGATCGAGGCGGCCTGGCTGGAACTGCCCTGGGCGACCTCGGCGGCCCCGCGCGCCGACTGCTCCGACGCCTGGGTCACTTCCTGCATGGAGGCGCTGATCTCCTCGGTCGCGGCCCCGATCTGCGCGGATGTGCCGGAAAGCATGTTCGCCGCCCCGCTGACCTGGGCGGCGGACGCCTGCATCTGGGCGACGAGTGCGCTCAGGCTGGACTGGGAGGCGCGGAAGGAGGCGATAGTCGTCTGTACCCGTGTCAGGATCGTGTTGAAGGTCTGCGCCACCTTCCCGAATTCATCTTTGGACTGGAGCGTCAGCGGCTGCGTCCCTGTCTTGATCTCCGCCGTCAGGTCTCCCTGTTCGAGCGCCTGGACGGCGTTGGTCAGGTTGGTGAAGCAGATGGCGTCCAGCGTCTGCATCCGCTCGGACAATTGCGCTAATGTCCTCGTCATGTAGCGGGTGATGGCGACGCCCACGAGCGTCCCCAGGGCCACGGCCAGCAGCAGCAGGCCGATGATTGTGGCGCGCGCCGAATTATAGTCGGCCTCCGCCTCTTTGGTCAATTTAGCCCCCCGCGCGTCGTTCCAAGACTTCATTTCGTCCAGTTTGTCCGTGAAGCGGTGGAACTGCACGAATATCGGCCCGTTCAGCAGAGCCACGCCGGCCTTGAAATCGTTACGGTGGCTGACGGGCAGGAAGCTCCGGTGTAAGGTCTGGTAGTTGTCCCACTCCGCCTTCATTCTTGTGAAGTTCTGCCGGTCTTCGGGTTGGGTAATGGACTGTTCATAAGTGGCGAGCGCCGTCTGGGTCTTGTCGAACTCCTGTTGTAGCTCGCCTTCGTAGTGGGTCATGCCGGCCGGGGTGGTGGCGAGCAGGTGCTGATACTCGAGGGTGCGGAAGCGGCGCGCGTGGGCGGTGACGTCGAGGAGAGCCGACTCGCCGGCGATGGTGTCGCTGTCGAGCAGAGCGGCGGCCCGATTCATCTGCGCCATCCGCTGGATGGCGACGCCGCTGATGAGGACGGCGAAGGAGAGACAGAGGCCGAAGCCCAGGGCCAGTTTATAGGCCGTTTTCAAATTGACGAACCAGTTCAAGGGTGTTTCCTTTTCTAAGAATGGCGCTCTCATTACTTCCGCCCTTGCAGGCCGATGGTGATGGAGATCTCGCCCTGCTCGACCGTCAGCGGGAGGACGATGGCGGGGATGGAGATCGTGCTGATCTTGACGTTGGTCCCGCGCATGATGGTCGGCGGCGTGATATCGCAGACCCAGCCGGCTTCCGAAAGGTGCTGCATGGCGTTGCCGCTGATCATGTTGCCCAGCTCGCCGATGGCGCTGGCGGCCAGGGCGTCGAAGCTCTTGATCGTCTGTCCCAGCATCGCCGAGGCGATCCTGTCCGCCGTGGTCAGCGACATGCCGTAGATGACCTGCCCCTGCACCTCGCCGGTGACGCCGCAGACGACGTTGCACTGCTGGCTCGTGAAGATGGTCGGCTGGGACGCCAGAACGCCTTTGACGGGGGGGGTGCCCAGCACCATCTCCAGCACGGAGAACGAGGCCTGGACGAACGGGTTGATGTATTCGATTTTCATCGCGAGTCGGTTCCCTTCTTCAGCCGATCAGTCTTCAGCCGATCAATTTCTGGATTCGTCCCAGGATGTCGTCCGGCTTGAAGGGCTTGACGATGAAGTCTTTGGCCCCGGCTTGGATGGCCTCCACGACCATGTTTTTCTGACCCATCGCCGTACACATGATCACTTTGGCGGACGGGTCGCCCTCCTTGATGGCCCGCGTCGCCGCGATGCCGTCCATGATCGGCATGGTGATGTCCATCAAGACCAGATCGGGCTTGCAGGCCGCGTACTTTTCTACAGCGTCCTGGCCGTTGACGGCCTCGCCGACCACTTCATAACCGTTGTTGGTCAGCATGTTTTTCAGAGTGACGCGCATGAACAGCGCGTCATCGGTAATCAAGATTTTCTTCGGCATTGCTGTTTGCTTTCTATTGGCTTGGGGGTTTGACCGAAGAGGCCGAAGCCTGTGTCTCAGCCGCCTCCTTGTAATCTTTAGGGGAAACCTGATATTCATCACCCTGATATTCCTAATGAAAAATGGCCCCGCCGGCACTGCCGGCGGGGCCATTCTCCAAAGGTCGGGGCGCTGTGCTACGCGGCCATCTCCAGCGGCGCGTCCAGGCTGCCCAGGAGGTCGCGCGCATCCTCGTTCTCGCCGTCCCAAAGCAGGCGCAGCTTGTTGGAGCCGTTCAGGGCGGCCACTTTGTAGCACTCGGCCAGGGTCGGGTAATTAAAGACATTGTTAATGAAAAAGTCCACCGTGCCCTTGAAGGCCATGACGGCCTGGCCGATGTGGATCAGCTCGGTCGCGCCCGTCCCGATGGCGTGGACGCCCAGAATCTGCCGCGTCTCCTCGTGGATCAAGAGCTTCAGCATTCCCACCTCGTCGCCCAGAAGCTGCCCGCGCGCGATCTCGCGGTACTGCGCGACGCCCGCCTCGTAGGGGATGCCGTCTTGGGTGAGCTGCGCCTCGGTCCGGCCCACCATCGAGATTTCGGGGATGGCGTAGATGCCCAGCGGGAACAGCTCGGGCAGCGAGGTGGTCGGCTCGCCGTAGGCGTGGCAGGACGCGCGCCGCCCCTGCTCCATCGAGGTCGAGGCCAGCGCGGGGAAGCCGATGACGTCGCCGACGGCGTAAATGTGCGGCACGCCGGTCTGGTAGTTCTCGTTGACTTTCAATCGCCCCCGGTTGTCCGGGACGAGGCCGACGTTCTCCAGGCCCAGCTTGTCCGTCGTGCCCTGACGCCCGATGCAGTAGAGCAGGGTGTCCGCCCGCAGGTGCTTGCCGCTTTGCAGGGTCGCCTGCACCAGCCCGTCGGGCGAGACGCGGATCTCGTCCACACGCTCGCCCAGCCGCAGCGTGACGCCCATCGCGCGCATCCGGTACTGGAGCGCCTCGCTGATCTCCGAGTCCACGAAGTCCAGCAGCGCCGTCCGCGCCTCGGTCAAGATGACGCGCACGCCCAGGGTCGCCATCATGCAGGCGTACTCGGTCCCGATGACGCCGCCGCCGACGATGATCATGCTCTTGGGCAGGTGCGACAGTTCCAGCAGGTTGTCGCTGTCCAGAATGCGCTCTTTATCGAAGGGGACGGTGACGGGGCGCGCGGGCACGGTTCCCGTCGCGATCACGACATGATCGGCTTCCAGCAGTTCGGATGAATGCTGGTGCGTGATCCGCAGCGTGTGCGGGTCCTCGAAGCGCGCCTCGCCGCACAGGATCTCGACCTCGTTGCGGTTCATGTGCTCGCGGATGACCTCCATCTCGGTGCGAATGACCTGCTGGCCCCGTGCGATCAGGTCCTCGATGGTGATCTCGGGCCGCCCGCTGCCGCTGCGCCCGTCCCGCTCCCCATAAAAGCCGCGCTGCTGGATGCCGGACAGGTGCAGGACGGCTTCGCGCAGGGCCTTGCTGGGGATGGTGCCGGTGTGCGTGCAGGCGCCGCCTAGAATCCGGTTGCGCTCGATCAGTGTGACGCTCTTGCCGAGCTTGGCCGCCTGGATCGCGGCCTTCTGCCCCGCCGGCCCGCTGCCGATGACAATCATGTCCACATGTTTCATGCCGGCTCCTGTCTCTGCCCTGGGGTGAGAGACGATCTCAAAAATTGGTTTTAGAATTGGTTTCTTTTCCACAGTCCGATCTTCGGCAGAAGACCCGTAGAAATGCAGTGGGAAAATGCAGTGGGAAAAGTGCAGTGCCGGACGCAAAAAAGACGCCCTTCCGCCTCGGACGCCCCGCCGGGCGCCGAGTGTTTGGAAGAGACGCCTTTGCCTCTGCCCTGGGTATTCGGTTCTCGGATGGGGACATCATATCATGTCCGGCCCGCCGTTGTCAACGCCGAGGCTGTCCACTCCAGGGCGATTGCATTAGGAAGGGCAGGCACGGGGGACAGAGGGCAGGCACGGGGGCCTGCCCCTACGCGCCCCGTGATTGATGGTGATTGTAGGGGCAACCCTCCGTGGTTGCCCTCCTTCCTCTCCGTGGTTGCCCTCTGTCATCTATATGCAATCGCCCTGCTGTCCGCTCGCATGAATCGCGCGCCTACTTCGCGCGCTCCATCACGATCTTGGTTCCCAACTTTGGCTGTTCCAGCGTCAGGACGTCGCCGTCAACCTGGAAGTGAAAGACTTCGGCGGGGGCGGACTTGTTCGGCGGGAGGGGAATACTTTTGCCGTTCATCTGCACCGAAGTCGCCGTCTGCGTCAGCGTGCCGTCCCCATTGAGGTCGTAGGTGATCCCGCCCCCCACCTGTCCATAAGGGAATTCCTCCGTGTTTGTCCCCGTCCCATCGGCATTGTAGGTTGTCGTGATCTTGTACGACGCCCCCGGAACCCGCGCATTGGTCCACGTCCCGCTCCACGTCCCTACCAGTGTATCCTTCGCGTCCCTGTGCCCGCACCCGGCCCCGAGGAGGGCGGCAGCCAGGGCGGTGGGGAGCATAAAACCGGCGCGCAGGGGAAGATTTCGCATAGTGAGCGGTTCCCCAAAAGCCGGGGCGATTCCTGCATGAATGGTGGGAATCGCATAAGCGACGGGTGCTATCGCATCTACGATATTCATGCTATAATGACAGTACGAGCCGCGCGGTGTGCTGGACACAGCCCGCCGAGGACGCAGGATTTTAGGGAGGGTTATGCTGGAACCACTTTCACATTCTTCGTGGCTTATTCCTGTCGCGAAGGAAGCGTACAAGTCACGCGCACAGATCGCGACATCTTGGGAGCGCGCCCTTACACACATCAAAGGCAAAAAGATCGAAATCGCCGTCACCGGGTTGAGCGGCGCCGGGAAGACCGTCCTTTTAGATCATCTGACCGGGCAAGCCTTCCATCATGGGTACAAGCCGCCGGGCCGTTCCCGCTCTTTGGAGAAAGGCAAATTGCCCGCCAAAGGCTTTCGTATCGGCCTGAGCACGATTCCCGGTCAAGACTCACGTCCTCGTTTAGCCGCATTGTCGGACGTTTTTGAGGCAAAGCATCCAGTAAACGGCGTAATACACGTCGTCTCAAATGGCTTCATCAGCCTGCGCGAACACACCTCGCAGCAGGTTCTCATCAGCGATCTCAAAGTTGACACGATTGACAAACTGCGGCAGTATTTTTTGGAAGAGGAATTGAGTGATCTTGAAGAAACGCTTGGCTACGTCCGTAAATCTTTGAGAAAGTCGCACAAGCCGACCTGGCTGCTAGTTGCTGTTGCCAAATCCGACCTGTTTTACGACAAGATTGCTGATGCCGAGCGCTACTATTCACCGACCGGCAGCGGCCCTTTCGCTGAGAAGATGCAAGGCTTTATGAACCAAGTCGGGAGTGACAACTTTGACTGGGAGGCAGTCCCGGTCGCGGCCTGGCTGGAGGATTTCGGGTGGGGCGGCGAGACGCTGCCGAGCCAGTTCAAGCAGGAACAGCGTGACCATTTCGTCGGCCAGTTCGCGGAGGTTCTTGAAAAGAACTGTGGAAGCTAAAGGTCAGGCAATTTTAGTCGAGAATGGTCCAGACGCCCCGGTTGAGGTGTTGTCAGGCAACAACACGTCTAAAGTTCGGGCAGACTTTGACGGTTTGCTGTCCCTGGCGGAAAGTCTTCAGCAATCATCGGAGAAGCATTCTGACAAACACCGCAGATTGCGCGAAGCCTTTAAAGTATACCTCATCGCAGTCTGTCTCGGCTTCGTTGTTGCCTTCACCATGGTAACGTCTAACTTCGAGTTTCACGACTTCGTCTCTCACCGCCAGCTCTTGTCTGACCCTATTTTGATCATCCTTATAGCTGCTTGTTCGCTTCTGCTCCCACTAGTGTGGGATCATGTCTGCTCGCTGCGGATCTACGCTGAACAGGCTAAACGTGCCTGGTGGGAAGACGAACGCGATCTCACCGAGGTTGTCGAACTGCTCAGGGAGATTGAGCCGGTTCTAGCGAGGGAAGAAAACCTTTCCACGCTGGAGCGGGTTCAGATTCGCATACGCCTCTCTCGGTTCGGGGTCGGCTCGTCGGCGCGGGAGAACGCAGGATCGGAAACCTTGACGGAAGATTTTCGCTCCCGCAAAAGCCGCGCTGATCAAGAACTTGCGAAGCCGCTCCGATGATGCCCGCAGCGCGAACGGCAGGTTGTTTTTTGGGCCGCGCTGTGCTATAATAGTCCGATTGTTGAACGGGATCGGTGCTCAGTTCTAAAGTTGCCGGTTTTTAGTTCCTCTCTGCCCCCTCCGTCTTTGGCGAGACATCGGGGGGCCAAAAATCCAAGACCAGAGAGAGGAGGCATTTCATGCCATCCATCGCCATCACGCAGCCTTACGAGGC
>JAABUX010000731.1_pt1 | contig 53752 bp, 53 predicted proteins | sample 5561851 | NCBI WGS metagenome assembly JAABUX01 (sample SAMN10711883, study PRJNA513361) | rock metagenome | isolation source: Antarctica rocks | place: Antarctica: Victoria Land, Richard Nunatak red sandstone | collected 2016-01-03
AGACATCCTTGGCGGGGATGCCGTGGGGCAAGTCGAGGTGGGCGCGAAGGAAGTCTTCCTTGAGCGAGGCCCACTTGGCGATCGAGGTCGGTCCGGTGGCCCCGGCCAAGACGGCCATCAAGGCGATGACGACGACGCTGACCAAGGGATGAAGACGATTGACCGAGGATCGAGGGTCTTCCAACTTCTCGAAGTGGAGGATGACTTCCTCCAGCGAGATCGGCGAAGGGTTTGCCATGAGGTTTTCTAGGTGCGTTACCGGGATCGGTCGTCACACCGAGAAGGGTACATACAAACCGCTCAAAGCGCAAGCGTTACAGTTTGCCAAACCGGCTCAAAGTGCGCGCTGGCCCTGGCGGTGCAAGCGACATGATCTTGATGTACCCGATCGGACGCCAAAGCGCAACCCACTACCCCCGTGAACGGTTACAAAACGGTAAACCGACCGACCTGGTCGGCGCCGCCGAAGGACTCCCGGACCTCGGCGAACGTCCGCCAGCGCCGACTTCGTGCGGTGAAATACCAGTTGAGGATTGATGGTTCGGCGTCGCCATGTTTGACGATGAAAGCGGCGAGTGTGGCCCAGGCGATGATTCTCATCTCGGCCGCTCGAAGTTGATGAGTAATACTGAACAAAATCACTTTACATCAAGCAAAGTCGGCGATCAATGGTGAAGTTTGCAATTTTGGAAAGATTGATGATTTGCAAGGAAGTGGAGGAAAGGGGGACATCCTACTTATCAAGAAGTAAGATCAAATTACCCTTTTGCCTTCCCTCCCCGTTTGCCTTTTCGGGGATGAGCCGTCGGGTTCAACGGTCGCTCGCGTCGGACAAGCGGTCGAGGCGGATGGGTGGCCGACCGGGCAACCTCACGACGATATCCGACTCGCCGCCCACTTGGCGGACGAAACGTCGGAAGATTCGCAGGGCGAAATCGGTCTTGCGTTCCAACTTGGATAACGCCCCTTGGTTGGTCCCCATCCTGGCGGCGAGTTCGGTCTGCGACTGGCCGACGAGATCGCGGATCGCCTGCAAGTCGCTCACACGCTGGAGCAACTTCCGATAATCGCGGTCGATCGCCGCCAACCGATCCGGGGGCAAGGTCGCCTCATAATCATCCAGGGTCATCTCGCCGTCGCCCATGCCCGCCCCTCATCTTGGAGTTTCTTGAGCCGTTCGGCGTGCCGCTCGAAGGCCGCTTCGGCCACGGGGATCATCCGCCGAGAGAACCGCCTATCACCCGTCTTGTCGCCACCGCACAAGAATCTTTGAGCGTATCGACATGAAGGCGGCCCAAAGCGGGGCCGAAATCGCGGATCAGCCGCGGCGATGCGTTGATCCGGTCGCGGGTCGCCTCGGGTTCGGCCAGGAACCACTCGGCGAACTCGGGAGTCAGGATCACCGTCCGCGGCATCGTCCGTCCCTCGATCAACAATCGGTCCCGACATTAAATGATATTCCTAAAGGGGTGTATTGCCAAGGCCAGGAATAAATGTCTGACAGGCATAAAAAGGGACATGCAAGTCGAAAACCAGTGGTAATCGATGATGTATGTGGTTTTCCCTTCGACACTCCACCTAGACCGAGCGATTTGGTGGGTCATTGGGATCGAGGAGCACGATCCGGGTGTCAACGACTTGCCTTCTGGGAACGGCTTCGGCGGTTGTGGTGGGGGGCGGCGACGTGGTAGGAATGAGGAGCGACCGAGGCTCGCGCGGGATTCTCTGGGATGACCTGATGTGGTTCTCGGTGCTTGGCCGCCAGTCGAGGAAACGTCGAATGCGCCCGATTTCCCGCCTTGGACTCGCCCTCTTGATCGGTTTCCTGTTCTCGGGAAGTGCTCGCCCCGGCCGGGCGGTCGAGGCTCGTCGGCCGAACATCGTGGTCATCCTCTCGGACGACATGGGGTACTCCGACGTCGGCTGTTATGGCGGGGAGATCGCGACGCCGAACCTCGATGCGCTGGCCTCGAAGGGGGTCCGGTTCACCCAGTTCTACAACAACGCCCGATGCTGCCCGAGCCGGGCCTCGCTCATGACGGGGCTTCACCCCCACCAGGCCGGCGTCGGGCATATGGTCGAGGATCGCGGCCGGGACGGCTATCGAGGCACCCTGAACCGGCAGTCGGTCACGATCGCCGAGGTCCTCCGGCCGGCGGGCTATCGGACCTACATGACCGGCAAGTGGCACCTGTCTCGCTTCACCAACCCCGAGGCCGACCGCGCTTCCTGGCCGCTGGGTCGGGGGTTCGAGAAGTTCTACGGGACGATCGACGGCGCGGGGAGCTTCTACGACCCGGGCACCCTCTGTCGCCAAGAGACCATCATCACCGTGGCGAATGACCCAGAATATCACCCCCAATCCTACTATTACACCGACGCCATCACCGATCATTCGGTCCGATACCTCCGCACCCATCATGCCGAGACTCCCGAGAAACCGTTCTTCCTCTACATCGCCTACACCGCCGCGCACTGGCCGATGCAGGCGCCCGAGTCGGCGATCGCCAAGTACCGGGGGCGGTTCGACGCCGGTTATGCCCCGGTTCGCGAGGGCAGGCTGCGTCGAATGAAGGAGAGCGGCTTGCTCCCCGAAGATTCGTCGCTTTCCCCGGTCGCCGAGGATTGGGCCAAGGTCGGCGACAAGGCTTGGGAGGCGCGCTGCAAGGAAGTTTACGCCGCGATGGTCGACTCGATGGACGTCGGGATCGGTCGGATCGTGGCCCAGCTCGAGGCGAGCGGTCAACTCGAAAACACCTTGATCCTCTACATGCAAGACAACGGGGCCTGCGCCGAGACCGTGGGCCGGATCGCCGCCGGCGCGCCCGGCGAACTCAGGCCGATGACTCGCGACCAACCCCAGCCCCGGAAGATGCCGCTGGTGCAGACCCGAGACGGCCGGAGGGTCCGGACCGGTCCCGGGGTCATGCCCGGCCCGGACGATACCTACGTCGCCTATGGCCGGGGGTGGGCCAACGTTAGCAACACCCCGTTCCGCGAATACAAGCACTGGACCCATGAAGGGGGGATTGCCACCCCCCTGATCGCCCACTGGCCCGGCGGAATCCGACCCGACCGCGTCGGTCGCTTCGAGCGGCAACCCAGCCACCTCATCGACGTCATGGCCACCTGCGTCGACATCAGTGGGGCCGACTACCCGACCGAGGTTCTCGGCCAACAGATCAAACCCCGGGAAGGCGTGAGCCTCCGCCCCGCGCTCAATGGCGAACCCCTGGGCCGATCGCAACCGATCTTCTGGGAGCACGAGGGGAACCGGGCCGTCCGCGACGGCGACTGGAAGCTCGTGGCCAAGGCGGATGCCCCTTGGGAGCTGTACAACATCGCGGTTGATCGCTCCGAGCAGGTCGACCTGACCAAGGCCCACCCCGACCTGGCCAGGGAACTCGCCGCCCGTTGGGATGCCTACGCCATCCGGGCGAATGTCCTCCCGCTCGGGGCCTGGCGACCCGAGAGTGCGCCCCTCACGCTCGAACGCCGCTTCAACCTCGATCTCGGGACCCACCTCGACCGCCCCGAGGCCCCGCCGGTCGCCAACCGCTCGTTCACGATCCACGCCCGGTTCCGGGCCACCGACAACCACGCGGACGGCGTGATCGTGGCCCAAGGGGCCTCGGCGGTCGGCTACGCCCTGTTCCTCAAGGAAAACCGACCCCACTTCCTCATCCGGACCGGGGGCGCGAGCTACTCGATCACCGGTCCCCGCCTGACCCCCGGCGAGCATGCCGTCAAGGCCCAAATCGACGCCCAAGGGGTGCTCACCCTCGAACTCAACGGTCGACCCGCCGCCCACCCCGTCCTCGGCAAGCTCCTGGCCAAGATGCCCACCGAAGGGCTTGAAGTCGGCCGCGACGACCACAACCCGGTCGGCGCCTATGCCTCCCCCTTCGCCTACCCCGGTGTGATCGAGTCGGTCACGATCGAAGTTGGTGGTAACTGAAACAAATAACAGGTATACACGACCCTACGCCACTCCGCCGACCGGTCCTGACCACCTTACAAGGTTTCAACGAGCGGCCCCAACTCGGCGAACTCCAGCCCAATTGCGTTCCCCTAGACCAATTTTTCCTATCAATCACCTCAAAAGTGGAGGGATTTGACCGTTTTTTACTCTGAATGCTGGGTGAAGAATGATAGTTGCTTGACCCAGTGGACGATGGTATAGTCAATACTGTCCGAGTTCGGCTCGCCCTATTAAAGAATAGACAGAAAACATATATGAGCGAAATTAAGAAGCAAATTCCCGGCATGATCGTTGGGATTGTCGTTGGAATTCTCACGACATTCATCGGTGGATCTGCATTAAGTTGGAGTCAAAGCAAGGAAGCCCAACTTGTTTTCGAAGATAATGAAACCTTACCGATTCAGAACAAAGATCAGTCTACGGCGATCTATCATGTTACTTTCTTGAACGTTGGAAGCAAAGAAGCCGAAGACGTCACTTGCGTTGTTAGCTTACCCAATGCTTCGGTAAGTAACCACAACGTTTCTTGCCCTGCCTCAATGATGCGAGTCGAGGAGAAGAAAGAAGATTATTTATCGGAAAATTTTAAGATTTTCAATCCAGGTGAAAAAGTACAAATTTCCGTCTTGGCGAATAGCAAAACTACTTTGCCCGTAAGACCCGAAGTGTCTTTTCGTGGCAAGGGAGTAACTGGAATTAGCAATAGAAACCAATCGACCCGACAATCTGAGGCGGGTACCGTTTCGGCTTACGTCAATGCTTATTTGCCAACCCTAATTGTTCCGATCCTGATTTCACTCGGATTTAGCATGTATTCAATTTATAATTTTTTTGCAAAACGAATAGCTTACTTCTTTGGGAAAAATCAAATTGAGATTGAAGTGATGGATAACTCGCGAATCAAAATTCGAGTTCTCAAAGGATTTGCTCAGCCGAAAGAGTGGATGTCTTTAAAATCCGGAGATAAGCACGAACCAACCGGGCTGTCGTTCAATGACCTTCTTGCCCTTGGCAATGGCACCCATCATATCTTGACAAAATAGAGAGGGTTGGGCGACTTTAGTTGAATCGTTCGATCGGATTTGTCGTAAACTCTACTAAAACAACGAGTTGCGGACCAATTTCGGTAGAATAATCGGTTTGGCACAACTTGCAACCTCGAAACGGTTTGCGGCGAACCAACAACTTTAGCCGGAGACCACCGGTATCTCGCCTTCGCCAAAACCTGCTACATCGTTATGCTGAACATCTAGAGCTGGCCGGAAGGAATTGTCGGCTGTCGGCTCGATCGAGTCGCTTTGATCGACAAGGGTGGGGGGTCGGAGCTTTGTTCAAGTTTCTCCATGCCGCCGACATCCACCTGGATAGCCCGCTCCGGGGGCTGGACAAATACGACGGCTGCCCGGCGGACGAGGTCCGGGGGGCGACCCGCAAGGCTCTGGAAGGGTTGGTCCGGTTGGCGGTGGCCGAGCGGGTGGCGTTCGTCCTGATCGCGGGGGATGTTTATGATGGCGACTGGCCCGATCATGGCACCGGCCTGTTCTTCGCCCGGAAGATGGCGGAGTTGAAGGATTGGAAGATCCCCGTCTACCTGATCAGCGGGAACCACGACGCCAAGAGCAAGATCACCCGCGAGCTTCGCCTGCCGGATGGGGTCCACCTGCTCGACAGCGGCAAGCCACAGACCTTGCATTTGCGGGAAATCGATGTGGCGATCCACGGCCAGAGCTTCGCCACCGAGAAGGTCAGCGACGACCTGGCGGCGAGCTACCCCGAGGCCGACCCCGGTTGCTTCAACGTCGGTCTGCTCCACACCAGCGCCGATGGTCGCGAAGGGTCGGGGCGGTATGCCCCCTGCTCCGTCGACACCCTCCGAGGCAAAGGGTACGACTACTGGGCCTTGGGCCACGTCCACACCCGGGAAGAGGTCGACGCCCGAGACGCACCGATCGTCTTCCCCGGCAACGTCCAGGGGCGGCACATCCGGGAGCCGGGGGCCAAGGGGTGCGTCGTCGTGTCGGTCGAGGGTCGGACCACAACCCGCGAGTTCCACCCTCTCGACGTCCTCCGGTGGGCGACTTGCCGGGTGGATGCCTCGGCGATGACCTCCGCCGACGACCTGGCGACGGCATTCGCCGACCAGATCCCGATCCTGGTGGACGCCGCTGATGGCCGGAGCCTCGCCGTCCGGGTCGAGATCGTCGGCCAATCTCGGGCGCATTCGGGCATCAACGCATCGCACGCTCAAGTGAGCCTGGATCTCCACTCCGCCGCCAACGACCACGGCTCGGGCAAGGTCTGGGTCGAGAAGATCCGCTTCCTGACCCAGGCGCCTTCATCCACTTCGGACGAAGCCTTGAGCTTCGACGGCCCCTTGGGCGAGATCGACCGCCTGCTCGGCGAACTCCGCGACGACCCGGGCTTGCTGGCGAAGCTCGCCGAGGCCGAACTCGGCGACCTCTGCAAGAAGTTGCCCGCCGAACTCAAAGGGGGCGACGGCCCCGACTTCGGGTCGAGTGCCTACCTCATGGAACTCCTGGCGCAGGTCCGGCCGATCTTGAGCCACCAGTTCCAGTCGGCGAAGGGGGCTCGATGAGATTCCTCAACCTCGACCTCCGCAACTATGGCCCGTTCGCCAACGCCCCGGTGCTCGATCTCGGCGGCGGCGATCGGGGGCTGCACCTGATCGTCGGCCCGAACGAGGTGGGCAAAAGCTCGGCGCTCCGGGCGATCCGCGCCCTCCTGTTCGACTACCCCAAGTCTACCCCCGACGACCACGGCCGAGACCCGACCACCCTCCGCGTCGGCGCCACGATCCGAGGGGAGACCGGGGCCGAGGTCGCCTTGCTCCGCCGGAAACGGGCGCCCCGGTTCACCGCCCTCGACGACCGGACCCCCCTGCCCGGCGACCCGCTCGCCTCGGTGCTCGACGGTCTGGACGGGGCGACCTTCGGCGAATTGTTTTCGACCGACCACCTCGAACTCGTCCAAGGGGGCCAAGCGATTCTCCGAGGGGGAGGCAAGCTCGGCGAGATGCTCTTCGCCGCCGGTTCGGGGATGGCGCAGCTCCAGAACGTCCAGAAGGCGCTCCAGGACGAGATGGACGGCCTGTTCAAGTCGAGGAATGCCAAGAACCCGGCGATCAACAAGAGCCTCGACGACCTCAAGGCCGCCCGCGAAGAGGTCCGGAGCGTCGCCTTGCCGACGGCGGAATGGGTCGAAGCCGACGCCGGGCTGAACCGCGCCGTTGCCGCCCGACTCGTGGTTTCGAGGCGAAAGCACGAGGCCCAGGCCGAACTCGACCGCTGGAAAAGCTGGCTGGGTGCCCTCCGGATCATCCCCCGCCGCCAAGGAGTGGTCGACCGGCTCGCCGCCCGAGCCGGGACCAAGGTACTCCGCCCCGGCTTCGCCGAAGCGTACCGAGGCGAGTCGGAAGCGGCCCGGACCGCGAACCGGCTGCTCCTGGACGCCCGAGACGCCTTGCTTGCCGCGCAAGCCTCGCTGGAAGCCCTGGGGACGCCCGACCCGAGCTTGGCCGAGGCCGACGCGATCCAGAGGTTGCATTCGAAGTCGGGCCAATATCACAGTGCCCGGACGGACCGCCCCGACCTGGCGCTCAAGCTGGCCAGGGCCGAAGAGCGTACCCGGTCGATCCGGGCCGAGTTGCCCGGGGCGGCGACGATCCCCCCCTCGGGCCTCGCCTCGGTCCGAGACCCGATCCAAACCTTGGCCCAGGATCAGGCGGCGCTTCTGGAGAAGAAGCGGAAGGCCGAGGCGGACCTGGCCCAGTTCGACCCGGAGGGCCAAGATTCGCTCGGACCCGGAGCCCTCCGCTGGGTCGCGAGCCTCGAAGCGGCGATCATCCGGGCTTCCGCCCCCGGCGACCTCGAAGCGCGTCGGCTTGAAGCCCAAAGCAAGCTCGAAACGGTCGAGAAGCAGGCCGAGGCGTCGCTCCAAGGGCTGTCGCTCTGGTCGGGGACGCTCGACGACCTCGAAACTTTGGCGATCCCGCCCGACGCCACGTTCGACCGCTTCGACGCCGAGGTCCAAGCCGCCGCCGACCGGACCAAGGCCGCCGAAACCGAATGGCTGGCCTTGGAAACCAAGCGGATCGAACTCGACCGAGAGGCCAAGCGGGCCAAGTTGGCCGGGCCGATCCCCACCGAAGCCGACCTCGAAGCCTATCGGGGCCGCCGCGACGACCTCTGGCACCTGATCCGGGCCGCCTGGGTCGACCGCGAACCGCTCGCCTCCGACCCTGCCAAGACGGCCGACGACTTCGAGGGCCGGACCCGCGACGCCGACGCCCTGGGCGATTCGCTGAGGCGAGAAGCCCGACGAGTCGCCGCCGACGCCCAGCGCGAGGTCGACCGCCAAGAACTGGCCGACCGGATGACCCTCTGGGCCGAAGCTTGCGATCGGGCCGAGGCCGACCGCCTGGCGATCCTCCGGCGCTGGGCCGACCACTGGCGACCGATCGGGATCGAACCCCTCCCCCCGCGCGAGATGAAAGACTGGGTCCGGGTCGACCGCAAGGAGCGGCTCCGGTGCCTCAAGAGCCTCCGCGATGCCCAAGCCGAGGTGGCCCGGATCAAGGCGGAGATCGACCAGCTTCGGGGCGAGTTGGGCCACGCCTTGGGCCAGGTCGGCGAGCCTCCGGTCTCCCTCGGCGAGTCGTTGGCGGCGGCCCTGGACCGGGGGCGGGCCGTCGTCGCCCGGATCGGCGCCGGGGTCCGGCGCGAGGCGGCCCGGGGGCGGCTGCTCGAAGTCCAATCCCTCGAAACCGCCTGGCTCGGACGCTGGAAGCTCGCCGTCGGGCCGGTCGGCTTGCCCCCCGACGCCTCGGTGGCGACGGCGACCGCCGTGGTGGCCCAGCTTGGCGAATGGTCCGAGGCGACCCGAGACGCCCGGAGCCTCCGCGACCAGCTTGAAGAACTCGACGCGATCGAGCGCCGGTTCGCCGACGAGGCGGGGGCGTTGGCCGGTCGGCTGGATTGGGACTTGCCATCGGGCGACGCCTCGGACTGGCAACCGGTCGCCTCGGCGCTGGTGGACCGGCTCGACCAGGCCCGGAGGACCAAGACTTTGCGCGACACCACCCTCGCCCGGGTCGATGAGGAGCGAGCCAAGCAGGTTCAAGCCCAATCCACGCTGGCCTGGGCGAACGAAGCCCTGGCGGCGTTGGCGGCGGAGGCCGGCGTCTCGACGGTCGGCGCGCTCCCCGACGCGATCGGGCGCTCCGCCGAGGTCGAAGCCGACCTGGCCGACCTCCGGCGGTTCGACGAGCAACTTGACACCTTCGCCGGGTCGATGTCGCGGCTCGGGTTGCTCGAAGCCGTCGATGGCCTCGACGACGCGACCTTGTCGGCCCGGATCGGCGAGGCGACCGACGCCCTGGCCATCATCGAGGCCGAGTTGGGCAAGCTCGGCGAGGAGGTCGGGGGTGCCAACGAACGTCTCAAGAAGATGAACGCCCGCCCGGGGGCGTCCGAGGCCCAGCAAGTGGTTCATGATCACGTCGCTCGGCTCGAAGGGGAAGTCAACCGCTACGCCCGGCTCAAACTCGCCTCGGCGGTGCTCAGGGATGCGGTCGAGCGCCACCGTGTCAAGAACCAGGGGCCGGTCCTCGCCCGCGCCGGGGGTTTGTTCGCCCGACTGACGGTCGGGTCGTTCACGGGGCTTGAGGTCGGCCTTGACGACAAGGACGAGCCGATCCTCCGGGGGGTCCGAGGGGGGGCGAAACCCGTCGGCTACGACAACGGAAACGACATCGACCAGGCCCCCGACGCTCCGACCCTCGACGTGGCCGCGATGAGCGAGGGGACCGCCGACCAGCTCTATCTCGCCCTTCGCCTGGCCAGCCTATCGGTCCACCTCGACGACCATATGCCCGCCCCGTTCGTGGTCGACGACATCCTGATCCACTTCGACGACGCCCGGGCCCGGGCCGCGCTGGAGGCGCTGGCCGATCTTTCCAAGCGGACCCAGGTCTTGTTCTTCACCCACCACGACCACCTGGCCGAGATCGCCCGCGCCAGCCTCCCCGACGACGTCCTGTTCGTCCACCGGCTGATCCCGAAGTCGTTGGCGGTGCCTGAGGTGCCGGGGGAGGCGACCACGGGCGAGCTTCCCGCCCCCAAGGCGAGGCGGAAACGGTCGTCGCCGTTGAGCTTGGCCGACCCTCGATGAATTTGATGATCGAGGGGGGTTAGCTATTCGACGACGCGGTCCGGCCCGACTAAGATATCCATCATGGAATACGCCACCCCTTATCCTCGATACGGCCGGAACCGGCGAGCCCCTCGGCTCACGTTCTCGATGCGGACGTATGTCGCCGCGCTGGGGTTCCTGGCCTTCGCGTTGATCTACGTCGCCGTCGGGATTCGCTGGCATACCTACCGGGCCAGGGCGTCGCTCTACGCCCACCAGGAGATGGAATCCACTTTCAAGGCGGCCGATTACCGACGAGCCGCCCGGAACCCCGGCCTGTCCGACGATGCTCCTCGCCGGGTCTTGGAATACCGGCGACTTGCCGACATGCACACCAAGGCCGCCGAAGAATGTGGCCGACTCAAAGACTTCTACGAGCAAGCCTGGTGACGACCCGAAATCCCCGCGAGGTGCCGATGCCGATCCCAATTCGGAGCCGATTCGGAAGCCGTTTCGGGGTCCTCGCCCTGGTCGGTCTCAACTCGTTCTTGCTCGGGGTTTTCTGCCTCTCGCTGCTCGTCCAGGCGCAGGGGCAGTCGGCGACCGCCCCGCCCCCCTCGGCGAAAGCGGCGATCACCAAGGTCCTGGATGACCAGACCGCCGCCTGGAACCGAGGGGACCTCGACGCCTTCCTCGAAGGGTACTGGAAGTCCCCCAAGGTCGTGTTCCAGTCGGGCGGGACCCGGAACGACGGTTTCGACGCCATGCGCGACCGCTACCGTAAGCGCTACCAAGGGGAAGGCAAGGCGATGGGTCGGTTGTCCTTCTCCGGGCTTGAGATCGAACCCCTTGGCGCCGATGCCGCGTTCGTCCGGGGGGGTTACGCCCTGGCCATGCCCGACGGGACGCACCCTTCGGGGCTGTTCACTTTGATCCTCCGCCGGTTCGACGACGGCTGGAAGATCACCCACGACCACACCTCGACCGCCGAAGCCCCCGCCCCGGCCCCCGCGATTCCCCCCAACCCCGTCGCCCCTCAACCTCGACCGCCGGGTTGATTTGATCGAGGATACGCCCTGGCGTCATGGTCTCCACCTTGAGGAACTGGCGGGGACGTTCCCGTCGTTTGCCCCGGTGTCCGACATCGACCACATCTGGGTCCGCCGCGACCGCTTGCCTGACCTGCACGATCGGTCGTTCACCAACTTCGCGTTCGACGACCGGGGGCAGGTCGCCCGGCTCCGGCTCACTCCACCAGGGCCAGCGACCCGCCCTTGAAGACGATCAAGGTCAGCTCGATCGGCGAGACCAACGCGACCGGGTCGCGGCCACACCAACCATCGCCGAGATCCCGAGCAAGATCAAGCTCGAAGGCTCGGGGACCGAGGCGACATCGAACCGACCGGCATAGGGGCCGGACCCGACATTGACGGTGCCGCTATCACCAAAGCTCCCGCTGAATTCAGCCAGGACCAACCCACCGCTGCCCACCCCACCGTTGCTCCGACCGGAGCCACCTGCACCACCCGATGCGGAGATAGTTCCCGACAGATCCACCGAGTTACCGTGGAGGAAAACGCCCCCACCTGAGCCGCCGCCACCAGGGCCTACGGTTTGAGTCCCCCCTGTCACGGGCTGACTACCATTGGCGAGAATCATCCCGGAAATCGATACGGTTTGTACCGCGCCGAGTTCGATCGCACCGCCGCCGGAGCCGGGTCCACCAGGGACAAACAAGCCTCCTCCGTAGAAGTTGGAGTTACCGCCAAATCCACCCATGCTGCCGCCTTGGAGCCGGTCGGCCAAACTTTCGTACACGCCCCCCCCGCCCACTCCGCCCGGCACGGTACCCACTTGCATATGGGTAAATGGATCAAAGATTGGGGCGCTCTGGCCTTGCTGACCGAAACCGCCAAAGCCACCTCCGCCACCACCCGTCGGAATAGCACCCCCCGGACCCCCAGTTCCGGTCGTCCCCAAATTGCCGTTACCGCCCACACCGGTATTCCCGGCCCCAGGACCGCCACTAAAGCCATTTCCCACAAACGGGCCGGCCGAGACGTCGATTGACCCGCCCATGTTGATCGAGGTGCTGGACAAGAGCGCGATCGGTCCGCTGGCCGAGCTCTGGTTGACGAAGATGTTCGCCCCCGAGGCGACCTGGAGCGAGTGGAAGTCGAAGACGTTGATCCCGTTATAAACGAATCCGGTGGCGACGGTGGTGAACAGCGGGCCGTTGAAGAAGACGAGCGAGGGCCGATCCGTGCCAAGCTCGAAAACATAATTACCGCTCGACAGCGACACGTCGCCTTGCGTATAAGCCGTGAACAGCGGTGAGGTGGGGTCCAAGGCCGCTGCGTCGCCTCGACCTGCCGCCAAGCCGATCAAGAGGGGAGCCAAGGCGATAATCCTGCGATATTCAGTCATCTTCGATATTCCTCGTGGCCGGGTCGTTTGTTCAGGCCTCGACTCCTGGTCATCAATCGGTGGGTGATCGTAGCTTTCTCGATCGAAGCAAAGCAATGTCGCCTAACATCAAATCCTCGAGATTTGCGGTTTAGGCCGCAAGTTGTGTTGAAAACCCCTTAAAAGCCTTAAAAATTCCTCGAATTGATGCTTTCTTTCAACAACCCAACTCCAGAATGAATTGGGGCGATCAAACGGTCGGCTTCTCGCCGTAGGCGGTCCCTCGCCAGGTGACTTGACCGGTCAGGCACATCCGGATCGCTCGATACAGGATGACGTCCAGGATCAGGCCGGCCAACGGGTACCAGACGACGTGGCGAGTTCGGGGGACCGACAGGACGTAGAGCCGCCGCAGGCAGGTGTAAGTCAGGAGGTGGTGGGCGACGCTCAGGGCCAGGAGGGTCGGCGCGAACGGACCGGTCGGCTTTCCCAATGCGAGCATCACCAGGGCCGCGACGAGCGCGACGTGGCCCGACTGGCTGAACAACACGGGGTCGAGCACCTGCCAGAGGAGGCGCCAGGGGTTCCGCCCCAGGGCGTCCCACAAGATCCGGCTCCACCCCCGGAGGATCTGCGGGAGCGACGTGTACATCCGGGTCGAACCGATCCCATGCGCGATCGCCGTCCGGCTCGACAGGCCGACGCTCTTGACCCGCTTGGCCAGGTAGATGTCCTCGACGAACTTGTCGCGGACCGCCTCGTGGCCGCCGGCCTTGGCGTAGGCGTCGCGGTGGATCAAGATGTACTGGCCGTTGGCGAAGGCGAGCTTGCTCTTGGGGTCGTTGCACCAGAACAGCGGGTACGACTGGATCAGGACGATCCCGGCCAGGGGTTGGACCACCTCCTCCCAGAAGGTCTCGCAGCGGAGTTCGGGCAGGAGGCTGGCCATCTGGGCGTCGTGCGATCGGGCGTATTCGAGGACGATCGACAGGCTATCCGGCTCGTGTCGGGTGTCGGCGTCGAGGAACCAGAACCAGTCGCCCCGGGCTTGGTGGCTCGCGACGTGGAGGGCGTGCGTCTTCCCGGTCCAGCCCGGCGGGAGATCCTTGATCGCGACGACCTCGACCCGGGGGTCCGCCTCGGCGATCCGTCGGGCGATGGCGAGCGTCCCGTCGTCGCTCCGGTCGTCGACGATCATGATGTCGAGGTTCGGGTAGCCTTGCGATTGGACGGAACGCAAGCAATCGGCCAGGGTCGCCTCCTCATCCTTGGCCGGGATGATCGCCGTGACCTTGGGGGATTGAGGCTGGGTCCAACGGGGAGACTTCGGGTTCAGGTAGTCGAGCTTGCGGAACGCCCAGGTCAGGACGACGTGGCGGATCGGCCAGATCACGATGAGGGCGACGTAGATCCACAGGATGGTCCGCTGGGTTGAGGTCATGAGGAAAGCTCGATGGAACAATGCCGGTCCCGAAAATTCATTGCATATTGCAGATCGCAAAGTGCAAAGCAATCGGGATTGGTCCACTGCGATAGACGATCTTGCACACTACCAATCGGGGAAATCCCGAGAACATTCCGATTTGTCATTGGCAATCTGCAATCCTGCGATTTGCAATTCCAGGGAGTCGAACAGGAAGCATCCGGGGCCAGTCCGATGCGACCGGGCCGGCGGAACGCTACTGGAGATTATGACCTATGCCGGAGGGTGGCGCCCTCAATCCCGAGGGTTGGGCGTGGGCGAAGGGGGGATCGGCTCGGCGAAGTCGTCGAGTTCGTAGCCCCTGGGCAGCGCGAGGAAGCCGAGGCCGAGCGCGGCGATCCAGAACGGGGCCAGGGCTTCGAGCCGGGCGTCGTTGGCCCAACCGGCGACGAACCCGAGCGGGATGGCCCATGCGGCGACGATCGCGGCGGCGAGCCTGGCCCAGAAGAATCGCGATGCCCGGGTGTTCGGGTCTCGGAGGAGTTCCCGGCCCGAACCGACCCGGAGGATCAGGTATGCTAGCGCGATCAAACCCAGGAGCACGACGATCGACCCTCGACGGGTCACCGTCAGGCCCAGGAAGATCGGTTGGAGCACCTTGTGTCGACCCAGGCCCCAACCGCTGACGGCGATCCCCGCCCCAACGAACACCATGACGTTGAGCACGGCGGATCGAGTCCGGACCAGGCAAGCCACGGCCTCGGGGGGGCGTCCCAGGCCGTTCCGATCGGTCTCGTAGAGGCGATCAGGCATCGACTGCGCCCCCAAGGCCGACCCCGCCGGCATTCTTGGGGCGACGAAGGCCGAGGATCAACTCGACCTGGCCGACCGGGTGGCCGGTTTGCCGGGCGATCTCGTCGAGCGGCGTCCGCGAATCGGCCAGCGCCCAGATCACGCCGAAGCGCCGGTCGAACTCCGCCGCCGCCTCGGTGGAGGTCGCCGAAGGGGTCGAGGCCAGGCTCGGCACCGCGATCAAGACCGGCCCATCGCCCGGAGCGACCTGGCGACGGTCGAGCCGACGGATTCGCTTCGGATCGTTGGACGTTGTCGCCCCTCGTCCCTCGACCGTCATCCCGGCTTCGACGCGGGCCAAGCGGGCCTCGATCGAGCGGACCTTGGCGTCGAGGTCGCCCGACCCCGGATCGGTCGCGGTGGTCCTGACCGTCAACGCCCGGACCCGGCGGAACAACAAGGCGCAGACGATCGACTGGGCCAGGAAGGCCGCCCCCACCGTCGCCAGGATCGCCGAGACTTGCGCCGAGGTCATCTTCGAACCCTCATCGCGTGGCGTTTGAACCCAAATCCATCGGAGATCAGGAGTTTTCGGGTGCGCAGGGGTCTGCGGTACTCCGCAACCCCGGTGTCTGATGTGATCCGTGGTTCGAAGACCGGGGTTGCGGAGTACCGCAGACCCCTGCCACCCAAAGATCCAGGAAAATCCTGGTTTCCACAGAACTGGGTTCAGTGTTGATGCTCATGGCCGTGACTATGGCTATGGCCAGGGTCCGCCTGGGTTGTCGCCGCGACCGGTTCGACGGGCCGGGCCTGGGCATAGGCGGCGTTGGCGGCGTTGTAGACGTCTCGGAGCGGGACACCCTGGGCGTTGGCCACCCGGGCGCAGTCCTCGTATTCGGGGCTGAACGTGGGGGGGCGGCCGTCGAGCCAGCCGAGCTTCCCCTTGATCGTCCCGAGCGGGGTTTCGACCTCGGCGGCCTGTCGCCTGAGCTTATGGCGGCCCACTTCGTAACGGCGGATGCCGAGGGTGGTGGTTTCGCGGAAGAGGATCTCTTCCAAGGTCGGGATCTGGTCGCGTCGGCAGAGCACCGTCACCATCACGCCGGGGCGGTTCTTCTTCATCTGGATCGGCGTCAGGAACGTATCCAAGGCCCCGGCGCCCATCAGCAAGGTGGTGGCGTGGCCGACGACCTCGCCGGGCAAGTCGTCGAGGTTGGTCTCCAGGACCCAGATCCGGTCCGACGACGTCGGGACGTCGGCCGTCCCGACGAACAACCGGAGCAAATTCCCCTGGTCGGGCAAGTTCTTGGTCCCCGCGCCGAGGCCGATCGACTCGACGGTCATCGCCGGGAGCGGGCCGAACGCCTCGACCACCGTGGCCAGGATCGCCGCGCCGGTGGGGGTGGTCAGCTCCATGCTCACGGTCGACTCGGCCAAGGGGATTCCCTTCAAGAGTTCCGCCGTCGCGGGGGCCGGGAGCGACATCCGGCCGTGGGCGGCGGTGACGGTCCCCTTCCCCGGCGGGACCGGGCTGGCCTCGAACCGCTCGACCCCGAGCAGGTCCAGGCCGACCGCCGAGCCGACGATATCGACGATCGAATCCGCCGCGCCGACCTCGTGGAAGTGGATCTTCTGCAAGTCGGTCCCGTGGACCTTGGCCTCGGCCTCGCCGAGCTTGAGGAAGATCCGCTTGGCCAACTCATTCTGCCGGGGGGTGAGGACCGACTTGTCGATCATCGCCTCGATGTGATGGAGGTGGCGGTGGGCATGCTCGGGCTGGCAGACGACCTTGGCATAGTTGGCCCGAAACTCGCCGCGTCGGACGGTCTCAAAAGTCAACTCGACCGGCAGGTCCAGGCTCGCCACGGCCTCCTGGATCGCCTTGGGGTCGACCCCCGCATCGGCCAGGGCACCCAAGGTCATGTCGCCCGAGATCCCGCTGAAGCAATCAAAATAGGCAATACGCACGCCCACACACCCCTTCACTCGTTCGATCGCGCCGCTTCGAGAAACCAACCGGGCAGATTTGCCCTCATTCTAGCCGGATGGCCTCCGGACACAAGGGATGAGCGCCATCGGGCCGGTTTCGGAGCGATCGGAGCGAGTTGACGGGTCGAAGGCCAACGGTTAGCCTCGATAAAGGATCACCAACGGAGGTCAACGTCAATGGGCGAATTTCTGACCATCGAAGAGATCGAGAAGCGCTACGCCCCGGATTGGGTGCTGATCAACAATCCACAAACCGATGAGAACCTCAAGCTCCTTTCGGGCGAAGTGATCTCGACGAGCAAGGACCGGGATGAGTTGGACCGCAAATCGATGGAGCTGAAACTCGCTCACGTCGCCGTCCGTTATCTCGGGCCGTGGCCCGAGGATATGATATTTATCTTATGAGCGTCATCTCCTTCACGCCGAAGGGAGGTCCGATCGTCGTCGAAGCCCGGGCGACCGGACCCCACCAGAGCCGAGATCTGAGGTTGATCCTGGATACCGGCGCGACCAGCACTTTGATTCACCTTCCGGTCTTGCTCGCCTTGGGTTTCCATCCCGACCGCGATGGCCGCCCGGTCCAGATCACGACGGCCAATTCAGTGCAATCCGCGACGAGGATTACCCTGACGAGGTTGTTCGCTCTGGGCCAGAATCGGATTGGCTTTCCCGTGGTCGCCCACACGCTGCCCAGCGGTGCGAAGGTGGACGGCTTGCTCGGCCTCGACTTCTTCCAGGGGCACATCCTGATGCTGGATTTCCAGGTCGGGTCGATCAGCTTGGCTTGAACTCTCGCCTCAATCCCCATCTCCAAGGGCAATCGCCGTCAAGATCCCGAAGATCTTCGAAGGCGACTGGATCGGGTACTCGACGGCGTCGACGTGGGCCGTGTCCCCTTCGAGCTTGAGGAACCGCCAGAGCAACCCCGTCGAGACGACGCCATAAACGGGATTGACCACGATCTTGGCTTGCTCGTTGAACTTTCGGGCGGCGATCATCTCGGCTATGGCCTGGGGAATCCCGGCGATCATGTTTTCGTTCTTCGCCTCGACCAAGACGCAGACCGGCGCAACCAGTTCCAGCTGTTGGGGGCTTCGGGCCAAAAGAAAGTCGCACCGACCCTTCAACCCCGACGCTTCGTCGATGTTAAAATCAATCCCCGAAAAGAAGCTGATTTTGTCGCTGTGCCGGAGCACAAGTTCGACCAGCATTGGCGCGATGACCAACTCGGAGCGGGCCTTCTCGCTGTAGAGATTTCGAGCCAAGGGTATGTAGCGGTCCAGGGTGTTGGCGAGAGTCGCGGGGAGGATGGTCTCGGCCACGTCGCCAAACAGGTTGACCCCTTGACGGACCGTCAGGCCAAACCGCTGCTCGATTTTCGTGATCGTGAAGTCGCTGTAAGCCATGTTAGCGTGATCCTTCCTCTGGCGGCTGGAAGAGGTTGAAGGAGGGGCCGACCTTCGATCGAGCCGCCCGGAAGGCATCGAGCGTCGCCGGCTGAACCCCGGGCTGGCGGATCGTCAGATACTCGAGGGCGGGGAACGTCCGGAGTTGAGCCACTCCGTCGTCGGTGAGGGCGGCGTTGTCGACCAAGGATAACGTGCGGAGGCCGGGGATCGCCGCGAGTTGGGCCAGGCCGGCGTCGGTGATGCCCGTGTCCGCCAGGACCAAAGTTCGGAGTTGGGTCAGTTGGGCGAGGAGCGGGATGGATGCGTCGGTGATCCCGCGACCGCCGAGCGTGAGGGAGTCGAACCCGAGGTTTTGGAGGAGACGCCTTACGCCAGCGTCAGTCGCATCCATCCCCGCGATCGTCAAGGTCGCCAGCGGGGCGTTCCGGAGGGCATCGAGGTCGGCATCACCGAACCGCTTCGCGGCGCGGTGGATCAGGTGATGGGCATTGGGTGAGCCTCCGTGGCCGTCGAAGCTGACATCCAGATACTTCAACCGCGACAGATTGGCCAGAGCCGAGAAACCGCCCGTGGGCAACCGGGACCCATCAAAACTCAGGCTCATCAGGTTAGGGTTGCGGGCCAACTCCGAGAGGGTTTTCGGCGTCATCTCGGTCTGGAGAAGGTTGAGCAACCGGAGCGAAGGGATCGAAGCGAACTGCTCGACTCCGCGATCGCTTCTAGGCGATCGCGAGATGATGACCTGTTCCAGATGCTTTAGTGCCGCCAGGGGGGTTAGGTCCGCTTCTTCACTCGATTCGACCGAGGTGACGACCGCGACCTTCAAGCGGGGGAGTTTCGCCAGGTGGGCCAGGCTCGAACCGGGGATAGCCTTGGTTTGGTCCCGAATCGTGACGTCCTCCAAAGTCGGCCAGCGGGGAACCAGGGCCAACATCGCCGCGTCGGAGCCGATCTGGTAGAAGTGCAAGACCCGGAGCCGGGGCAAGCCGGTCAACCGGGCCAGGCCCTCGGCGGTGACCAGGCGGGTCGGCAACTGGCCGGTTTGGTGGTTCGGCCCTCGGATGGTGATGCCTTGGAGGTGGTCGAAGTCGTTGACGACGGCGATCGATCCGTCGTCGACCTGGCGTCCGCCGCGTCGGGCGTCGAAGTTGACCCAGGCGACCTCCTGGAAGAACTCGTCGCCGATCAGGCCCCGGAGCCAGCGAGGCCCCCAGGGACGATGGGGCCGCCTGGGATATCCCGAGGCGTCGATCTCGTCCTCGTAAGACACCTTCCCGCTCAGCGACAGGACCGTCGCCACGGCCCGGCGCTGGATCGAGGCTCGTCGGGCTTGCCAGCCCAGCGGGGCGCCGATGACGAGGACCAGGACCATCATCGCCCGGAGGCTCAAGCGGACCCGCCACCAGGGGCGCGATCTGGCTGATGCTTCCCCGGATGGGCCGGGCGAGTCGAGCGGAGTCGCATTCATGGTGGATCGACGCTCCTTGACGTTCGTCGGGAGAGTTGTCCGATTCGCGGATCATCAGGCCGAATCGCTTCTTCAAGTCGAGGATCGTGAAGTCGCTGTAAGCCATCTCAGCGTGCCGCCTCTTCGGGCGGTTGAAAGATGTTGAAGGGGCCGACCTTTTCCCGGATGGCATCGAGCGTCGCCGGTTTCACTTTGGGCTGGCGGATCGTCAGGGAGTTGAGCGTGGGGAACGTCCGGAGTTGGACCACGCCCTCGTCGGTGAGGGCGGCGTTGTCGATCAAGGATAACGTGCGGAGGCCGGGGATCGCCGCGAGTTGGGCCAGGCCGGCGTCGGTGATGCTCGTGTCCGCCAGGACCAGGGTCGTCAGTTTGGCCTGCCGGGCGAGCCGGGGGATGCTCGCATCGGTGACCCCGCGGCCGCTCAGGGCGAGGAAGGTGAACGAGTGCGTTTGCAGGAGGCGACCCACCCCGGCGTCGGTCGCGTCCAACCCCATGATCGTCAGGTGCTGCAAGGGGACGGCGCGGAGGGCGTCGAGATCCTCGTCGCCGAACCGCGGCGCGACCCGGTGGATCAGGAGGTGGGTGCTCGGCCGGTCCGCGTGGCCATCCAGGACGATCGACAGGTCGGTCAACCGGGACTGCCCGGCCAGGGCCTTCAGGTCGCCGCGGGCCAGCCGCGACCCGTCGAAACTCAACACCTCCAGGGCGGGACGACGACCCCAGGCGGCGAGTGTCGCGGGCGATAGCTCCGTGCCCAGCAAATCGACAGACTTGAGGTTGGGGAGCGCGGCGAGTCGCTCCATCCCGGCATCGCTGGTCGGGGACCGGTTCAACGTCTTGGCGACGTCAAAGATCGTAATGTTTTCGAGCGTGGGCCAGCGAGGCAGCAGGGCGATCATGGCCGCGTCGCAGCCGATGAAAGGCATCCCCAAGGCCCGGAGCCGGGGCAAACTCCCCAGCCGGGCCAGACCCTTCGCGGTGATGAAGCGATCGGGGGGGGCCTCACGGGTCGGCTTAGTCTGGCCCTGGAGGGCCAACCCCTGGAGGTGGTCGAAGTCGTTGAGCACGACAATCGTCTCGTCGTCGACCATCCGGCCCTGCTGGCGACTGACGAAGTGGACCCAGGCGACCTCCCGGAAGAACTCGTCGCCCAGGAAGCTCCGCAGCCAGGCCGGGCCCCAGGGGCGGTGCGGGAGCCGAGGCCGGCCCAACGGGTCGATCTGGTCCTCATACGTGATTTGCCCGCCCAGGGCGACCACCGCCGCCACGGCCCGCCGCTGAGTCGCCGCCCGCCGCACCTTCCAGCCGAGGGGCAAGGCGATGACCAGGACCAGGGCCATCATCGCCCGGAGGCTCAGGCGGAATCGCCACCAGGGGCGGGCTCGGGCCCGGGGCACGGACGGGTGGACAGGGTCGGTCGAGTCGGGCGAAGTCGCTGGCATGGGTGGCGGTCCACGACGGTTGTCATGAGGGTGGTCGCCTCAAAGATAACCGATCGTCAGCGGTCGATCCAGCGGTCCCAGAGCGGGTCGTTTTGCGAGGAGGCGGGGCGGCCGGCTTCGTGGTTGGCGGGGAAGACGGGGGGCTTGGTCATGGGGGACTTGCGGAAGAGGTGGGGGACGAACCGGCTGGTGTTCCGGGTGATCGGGCCGTCGTCTTCGCGGACTCCCAGCCCGCAGGCGTGGCCGTTGATCGTCCAGCTCCCGACGACGGGGTAGTGGCCGCCGAGGTTGGGCAGCGGGTGGTATTGCTGGTAGACCCAGGGGCCTTCGCCGTATTCGCCGCCGGTCTCGGCGATGACCTGGTTGTGCTCGACGATCGTGATGTTCGCCCCCTCTCGCGAGTGAGTCGGCTTGGCGACGTAGGAGGAGCCGGTCGGCTCGAACCCGGCGGGGAGGAGGTAGGGGCTATCGGGGTACAACTCGTACAAGATCGGCAAGATCCCCTTGCTACTAAGGACCATCTTCCAGGGGGGTTCGAGGAACCGGGTCGGGGCTTCGGGGAGGTGGCGACCGAACTCCTCGCCGAGCATCCATTCCCAGGGATAGAGCTTGAACAAGATCGGGATCGGCCGCTCCCGGAGGTCGGTGAAGACCCTCCGGGTCTCGCTCCAGCCGATCGACTCGACGGGGATCGACTCGGTTTGCATCCCCCCCTGGATCGCGGTGTCGCGGAGGTAGGCGGCGGTCATGTTGTCTTCGAGCGTGTTGTCGAGCGACGCGAAGGCGATCCTCGGCCCCAACTCGCGGCGGACCCGCTCCCAGGCTTCAATCAGGCGCTCGTGGATGCTGTTGAACTGGTCGAATTGCTGGAATCGCCCGTCGTCGACGGCCTCGCGGAGGTTCTCGGCCCAGAACCACTGGACGACCCCGGCTTCAAGCAGCGAGGTCGGCGTGTCGGCGTTGTATTCGAGGAGCTTGGGCGGCCCCGATCCGTCGAAGCTGAAGTCGAACCGCCCATAGATCGTCTGCTCGTCGCGGTCCCAGCTTTCCGCCACGAACCCGTGGAACGCTTCAGGGATGCCCACCTCGTCGAACCGCCCCTGACTGACGACGTGGTCGACGGCTTCCAAGCACATCTTGTCGAGCTGATACGTCGCCTGCTCGATCGCGTCGACTTCTCGGGCCTCGAACAGGTAGTAGGCCGACTCGTCCCAGTACGGCACGCCGTCGATTGAATGAAACAAAAGCCCTTGCGACTCGACCAGCTTGGGCCAGCCGAGCCGAGGGGGCGTGGTGATTCGAAGCATGGGACAGACTCCCGAAGGAGGCGGAACATCGAGCGATCAGGACGAGGCGCTGGCACCGCCCGAGGCACCAAAGCCGCCGGCGGACGAGCCGAAGCCGCCTCGGCTCGAAGGGCTGGCGGCCATCCCGCCGTTGCCACCACCATTCCCGTTGCCGTAGCCGGGGTTGCCGCCCATCCCTCGACCGAGGCTCCGGCCGATCTGGCTGCCGATCATCGCGCCCCCGATCCCGCTGGCGGCCCGGCCCATGCCCCCGCCGTGGTGGTACTGCTCGTTGCCGGTGGCGACACCCTCCGCCGTGGCGTTCTCGCCGATCGGGGCAACGGCCTCGCCTTCACCCCACTCGCTGTCATTGACGTTGGCGTTGCCGTTATCAGTCTGGGCGACGTCCTTGTCATCGGTCCATTCGTTGCCGTTTTCTTCGGCAGCGGGCTGGCAGCCGCCAAGAAGGAGCGCCGAGCCGATGAGCGCCAGCGAGATCGACCGCGATGATTTCCTCATGGTCAGCCTGGTTTCTCAAGAAATAAAGGGGAAGTCATCCGGAGCGTCGAGGCGACTCGGCCTCTCTTACTATAAACATTCGGCGACCATCCGGGATTATTAAATTCGGGTCATCCGGGAGGATTCGGGCGATCTTCTCTCGAAATCGGGTCGAGCCGGGTCGGGGTCGGCTGATCCGCTAGGCTTCGATCTCTGGCTTCCCACGGTCTTCTGGGGGACGAGTTCATGTCGACCCAGGGAGATCCCCGAGAGATCCGCCCCAGGTGGTCGGCCACCCGCTCGGTGAAGGCTTCGGCCCCTCGGCGGCTGAGGTGGAGCGGGTCGGTCCGATCCGAGTCGTCGAGGGGGACCTCGCGGCCGTCGATGACCACCAGGTTGGCAAACCTCGCCTGGATCGCCTCGGCGAACCGGGTATAGCGGGCGTCGAGGTCGAGGGTCTTCCACTCCTTCCGGATCGGATCGCCCACCGGGGTCATGAGCCAGACGACGGTCGCGCCGTGACGCGCCGCCAGATCGATCAGCCGCTCGACGTAGAGCTGGTGGTCGGGGCCGCACTCCCAGGCGGGGGGGTAAAACCACCCGTAAACCTCCTGATTTCCGCCGGGGAGCCAGAGGTCGGGGCGTCTCTGAGCTTTGCCCGCCTCGGGCGGCTTCGGCCAGTTCCTTTTGGCCCGAGCCCGGAGCGAGTCGCGGTTGTGGACCGTCGGCACGAACTGGGAAAGGAGCATCGCCCCGCCCACCTCGAAGTCTGCCGAGGACCAGGCGAGGTCGAGTGAGTCCTTGAGGTCGAACGCATCCGCCAGATACCGCTGGTTGAGCTGGTAGCCCGGCAGGAGGAGGAACGGGGCGTAGTCGACCAGGATCAATCGGGGCCTCGCCCCCGCCTCGATCGCGTGCGACAACGCGAAGTAGCTGGCCGACGCGGGGGCGGCGGTCATCGCGAAGTTGGCGACGCGACGCCCAAGCCTCGCCTCCAGCACCGACGCCGAGATCCCATACTTCATCATGCTGTCGCCGAGGCAAAGCACGTCGGCCTGCTTCGCTCGACCCCGGATCGCCTTGTCGCCGCCCCGCCACTCCAGGCCGACCGGGTCGGCAAGGTCACGGCGCAACCCGACGAACACTTCGACCGCCACGACGAGGGCGATCATCCCCGCAAAGCCATAGGCGCGTCGACGTCGGGGTGCAACGCGATCGACCACCGATTCCGCCTCCCTGCGCCCGAGGTCCTGGGTGAAGCAGGCGACAGTTTAGCGAACCGTCGGAGGCCGACAAGCCGGGATTGGTTGACCGACCGCGACCATCTCAAGCCGTGACGCCTCGATCCTTGAGGAAGCTTCGGAGGCCGTCGACCCCCTCGAAGTGGTAGCCGACCAGCCCCAGGGCGAGCGCGGGTTCGACGTTGAGGGCGCGGTCGTCGATGAACACGGCGTGGTCCCGGCTGGTGGCGGCGATCCCCAGGGCGTTGAGGTAGATATCCTCGTCGGGCTTGACCTGGCCGAGGTAGCACGACGCCAGGAACCCCCGGAACACCTCGTCGAGCCCGAACTGGCGGACCCGGTGCTCATGCAGCTCGCGCGACTCGTTGTTCAAGGTGTAGAGCTTGTACTTGCCGGTCGAGGCCAGCGCCCGGACGAAGTCCAACGTCTCCCCCAAGACCTGCGACTGGGCGAACATGAACTCCTGGAAGTCCTTCGGACTGAACGACCGGGGGCGATGAAACACCGCCTTGTTGACATAGTGGCTCAGGCTGAGTCGTCCGGTCTCGAAGGCGGTCTTGAGCATCTCGTGGCGAGTCTGGAACTCGGGGAAGTCCAGCCCGAACGCCTCCGCCGCCCGACGCCGGGCGCCTGTGTCCCAGCCGTTCGTCAGCAAGACCCCACCCAGGTCGAAGAACAACGTCGGCGCTTCGGTCATGGATCGGTCCACCTGGTTCGTCACAGAGATTTTGGCCACGGATGAACACGAATCGGACACGGATGGGACAAATCAAGTGAGTTCATCCGTGATTGATTCGTGGTCATCCGTGGCTAAATGGATTCGTCAAGGTAGTCTTCGCGCTCCAACCCCCGGAGGTAGTCCAAAGCTTCGGCCACGGTGCTGACCGTCGCTCCGGGGACTCTCCCGGCGTTGTCGGACTCGCGGAGGAGGTGCAAGTCTTCGAGGAGGTCGGGGTCGTCGACGGGGGGCGGGTCGCCGGGCCGGGCGTGGAGCAGGTCCATGTGGTGCTCGATCAGGAGCAAGGTCCGAGGCGGGACGGCCCCCCGGAGGGCTTCGACCCCGGTTTCGACGTGGTTGTGCGGGTCGATCGCCTTGCCGACGTCGTGCAGGAGCGCGGCGAGGAGGAATTCCTCGTCATAGGGGCGGGCGTCTCGGGCGTGCTCGAACACCTGGAGCGAGTGGAAAAGGGCGTCGCCCTCGGGGTGGTATTTGGGGTTTTGCTTGACCGCTTCGAGGGGGTGTAGCCGGATCGCGTAGAGGGCGAACCGGTCGAGGTGGTCGGCCAATCGTTTCGGGGTCTCGCCGGGTTCGGGCTCGGGCGAGTCATCGGCTTCCTCCTGATCGTCATTCGAGGCGGATCGGATCAGGAGCAGGGCTTGCTCGCGGACCTCCGAATCCGAAGGGAGGTCACCCGGTCGGACGGGGTGGCCGAGCACGGCGGCGGCCTTCCGCTTGGCGGCGTAGAAGTCGCCTTCGCTCGCGTCCCGGAGGTGCCCCGAGGCGTCGCCCGCCTCGGGGCCGATCGTGGCGATCATCCGACGCGCGGCTTCCACGGCGATCTGGCGGCGGGTCCGGTCGTTCCCCTGGGGGGCCTGGTGCTTCTTTTTGAACTGGTCGGGTTTCATAGGGGGATATTGGCGCATACCACCTCGGCCAGAGTCAAGAGCGCCCCCCCTTGGGCGAACCGGGTCAACTCGTCGGCCTCTCGACTCGGGTCGACCGCTCGGATCGCAACCACGACGATCGCGACCTTGTGCCCCCGCTCCAGGAGCCCGTCGACCACGCATCGAACGCAATAATCCGTCGCCACCCCGTAGACCACGAATGTCGGCCGGTTTTGGGCATAAAGGGCGATCACGGCGTCGGTTTCGGGGGTCGAGAAGACGTCATAGGCTTGCTTGTGGATCGTCAGGTGAGCCGGGATAGATTCGAGGCTCACTCCCGACCCCGGCTCGACGATATCCCCTCCCGGCCAGTCAGTCTCTTCAACCCGGTTTTGTCCCTCGGTTCCGAGGAGGCAATGCGGCGGAAAGACGTCGAACTCGGGGTCGCCCGGTTCGTGGGCGCAGGCGCTGGCGAGGATCGGGATGTGTTGATCCCTGGCGAACGCGGTCAACCGGGCCAGGTTGGGCCGGATCGCCCCCGACCCGGCGATGAACAGCGCACCGTCGAGGTCGAGGAAATCTCGCTGGGTGTCGACATCGATGAAAACAAGCGGGCCTTCGAGCATGGCGGAGCCTTCCCAGGGGCGAGGACCGACTTGTGTGGAAGGGTGGATCATAACTCCCCCTCGGTCGAGCCGACAGGTGCGGCGACTTTTGTCGGGGCGATCGGCTTCGCTTCGATAAGACACTGATCGCTACCTCTGATCTGGCGAAAGGAACGGAGTCCTTGAGCATGAGTCCGCTTACCCCATTGCTGATCCTGACCTTGGTTGCCGCTGATGGTCCGACCCCGGCCCCGGCATCGCCTACCGAACTGGAGGCCGTCTGCCAGTTGTCGCTGCCCGAGGCGATCCGAATCGGGCTGGACAACTCCGAGACGGTTCGCTTGATCTACGTGAGTGCCGGCGGCTCTTTGGGGGGTAATTTCAGGTATGGCATCTTGCAGACCGGGGCGCAATCGCCGCCGAGCCGGCTCAACCTCAACATTCACACGAGTTCGCCCGACGGCGATCGGATGTTCGCCGACGCCACCCCGAGCGTCTACGCTGGCCCTAACAACGCCGAGGCGATCGTCGCCCGGCTTGATCCGAATGTGTCGGTCTGGCGGTTCAAGGCCGACGTGATGGCGCACCTCCGGTCGATCGAGCAAACCTACTGGGCCTTGTCGTTTCAGCACGCCAATCTGGCGAGTCGGTAAGCCGCCGTCCGGTCCTCCGAGGAGATTCTTCGACGCGAGCGGGCCGATCTGGAAGGCCGGTCCAACAACGTCGACATCGCCGAGGCCGAGCAACAACTGGAGCAGCTCAAGCTCAACCTGGTCACCGCCACGTCGGACCTGATCACGACCGAGCGGCAACTGCGCGACGTCCTCGGGCTGCCCGCCGTCGACGACCGCCGGATCGTCCCTACCACCGCCCCGTCCGAGGAGAAGGTCGAGCCGGACTGGAACACGATCCGCGACCAGATGTTAGCCATGCAACCCGACATCGCCCTTCAGCGCGAACGGATCGCCACCGCCGACCTCCAAGCCGCCGTCACCGCCAATACCCCCGATCTTTCCGCCGAGCAAGTGGCCAAAGAACGGCAAGAACGCGACCAGCAGTTGTCTCGGCTCCGGCAGTTGATCGGGCAAACCACCCACGAACTCGTCCGGTGCGACCAGGAGGTCGTCGCGGGTTACCAGCGGTTCCAATCGGCTCAAAAGGTCAAAGTCGTCGCCCAACGCCGACTCGACGCCCAGCGCGCTTTCTACGAGGAAGGTCGAATCACGGTCGACCGCATCCTCGACGCCATCAACCGACTCGCCGACGCCACCAACCAGGAAGCCCAGTCCAAGGCGAGCTACAACACGTCGATCGCCGCCTTGGAAGAAGCCAAGGGGACGTTGCTTATCTATGAAGGCGTGACCATCGTCAGCAAGCCTTCGCCTCGGAGAAGGTACATCCAGGCCCGCGACCAGCGGGCGGGCCACGGCCAATTCCACGTCCCGATCGACGGGACATACCGGCCCAGGCCGATCGACGAACCGCCCCCGACCGCCCCGGTCGCCCGGAACATCCCCCCCAAAGTCGAGGACGCCCCGATCCGAGCCGTCTTCAACCCCCCGACCGCCGCCCCCAAAGCTCCCGGGACGACCATCTACAAGGTCCGGGCTTCGGTCGCCGGCTTGAACCTGATCGACGTCGAGGTTGAGGTCAATCAGCCGGCTCCGAAGTGATCCGATTGCGGCGATCAACAACGATCCCGAAAAACTCTCGACGCCCGCCTCGGACATCCTCGGGGTGGGCCTTCGTTTTGAGTCGAGTAGTCAGACGCTCCGCGAGCGTACCATCTTCTCCGAGGGCATCGAGGAAGCCGGTCAACGCTTCCACAATCTCGGCGCCCGCTTCGGAAAGCCGCGAGCCGGAATTTGTCGCATCTCTCAACGGTTCGACCCTTTGGGCAACAGACGGACTTCGTAAAACGCACCTGTTCGAGTCACCCAATGCGACTCGGCCAAAGACAGTATCGCAATCTTGGGGATGCCTTAGTCCCATTTTTGCGAGTCGAGTTCCATTTTTGGGCGAATCGGATCGGTCGCCCCTGTGGGATCGGTGATCGCTAGGCCGTTGTCGGGGCCTTCGGCTTGACCGGTCGGGGCGTTGAGACTACATTGATCTGAGATGTCATCCCTATGTGAAAATCCGCTAAGGCTTGACGAAACCATACATTAGGACGGCGACGATGGCCTACAGCACGACGGTGAGCCGACACAAGACGCGCGAGGTCGCCGTTGGCGACGTGGTGGTCGGTGGGAATCAACCCATCTCGATCCAGTCGATGACGACGACGAACACTTTCGACGTGAGCGAGACGGTGGAGCAGATCCGCAAGCTCGAAGAAGCCGGCTGCGAGCTGATCCGCGTCACCGTCCCCAAGATGGCGGACGTCGAGGCGTGCAAGGCCATCCGCCCTTTGATCAAGCTGCCTTTGATCGCCGACATCCATTATGACTACAAGATGGCCCTGGCCTGCCTGGATGCGACGACCGCCGACGGCAAGCGGGCGGTCGACAAGATCCGGATCAACCCGGGTAACATCGGCGGCGTCGAGCGGTTCAAGGAGGTGATCCGCAAGGCCAAGGACAAAGGCGTGCCGATGCGGATCGGCGTTAACTCGGGGAGCCTGGAAAAGGACCTGATCGACAAGTACGGCTTCCCCTGCCCCGAGGCGATGGTCGAGTCGGCCCTCCGGTCGATCGAGCTTTGCGAGTCGCTGGGATACCGCGAGATCATCGTCTCGCTCAAGGCGAGCCACGTCCCGACCGCCCTGGAATGCTACACCCAGTTCGCCGCGCAGAGCGGATACCCCACCCACGTCGGGATCACCGAGGCCGGTTCGCGCGAGTACGGGACGCTCAAGAGCGCCGCCGGGATTGGGGCGATCGTCTTGCGGGGGATCGGCGACACGATCCGGGTCTCGCTCCTGGGCGACCCCGTCCCCGAGATCGCCGCCGGGTTCGACATCCTCCGGGCCACCGGCCGACGGGTCAACCGCCCCGAGGTCGTCGCCTGCCCCACCTGCGGCAGGCTCGACATCGACCTGGAGCGGATCGTCGCCGAGGTCGAGGCCAAGATGGCGCACCTCAAAGACCCCTTGCGGATCAGCATCCTCGGCTGCCTGGTCAACGGCTTCGGCGAGGCCAAGGAGGCCGACCTCGGGATCGCCGCCGGGGGGGGCAAGGGGATCATCTTCAAGCGAGGCGTCCCGATCCGACGAGTCAGCGAGGCCGAGATGGTCGACGCCCTCCTCGAAGAGGTCGGCCGGTTCGCCGAGGAAACCCCCGCCCTCAAGCCGGTCAAGGAAAAGAAGCCGGCCTTGACGGTCCTGAATTGATCCCACCGGGTGAGAGGGATGAGCCATGCCGTTGTTAGACCACTTCCACCCACCATTGTCGCCGAGGCGACAATGGGGCAGCTTCCATCACGCCTGGGCCGTGACCATCGCGGTTGATCTCAACTCGCGCCTGCCGCCGAACTATCACGCCGAGTCGCACGTCCGTTACGGCATCGAGATCGACGTGGCCTCTTTGAGGGACGATGACCAGGCTTGGCACGACGACCTGGCCCGGGCGGATGCCCTCTGGCAACCTTCGGCCCCGGTGGCGACGATCCCATTCGCCCCGACGACCGACGAGGTCGAAGTTCTCGTCTATTACTCCAGCGGCGGGGAATCCCTCGCTGCAGCGATCGAGTTGGTCAGCCCCGCGAACAAGGACCGCCCCGAAAACCGGGATGCTTTCACGACCAAATGCGAGAATTATCTCCGGGATGGGTTAGGCGTCATCATCGTCGACGTGGTCACCGAACGTCGGGCTGACCTCCATCCCGCATTACTCTCCCGTTTGCACGCAGACCCCGCCGCAACCACCGCCGAACCGCTCTCGGCGATGGCCTACCGGCCGCAAGTCGACAGGCTTGACATCTGGCGCGAGCCGTTGAAGATCGGCGACGAGTTGCCGGTCCTGCCGCTCTGGCTCAAGACCGGGCCATGCCTGCCGGTCGACCTGGGGGCGACCTATCGGCAGACCCGGCAAGGGCTTCGCATCGGCGATGAGTGGGGCTGATCACCGCCGCCGGTCGCGACCATCCCCCAGGTGGGCGTTGGCCGTGGCCTCTTGCCGGGGGGCGGGGTCCTGGAGGAGCCGGTTCAAGCTGGTTCGGAAGCGGATCAAGCTCGGTTGATGCTCGGGCGAGTCGGCAAGGTTGCGGGTTTCGAGCGGGTCTTGGGCGTGGTCGTAAAGCTGCTCGGAACCGTCGGACTGGCGGATGTAGGTCAGACCGGCTTGGGCCAGGCTCCAGAGGGGGCCGAGGGAGGCCGGGATGTGCGGGCTGGGTGGGAATTTGTGCTGCTGCTCGACCACCGACAAAGGCGGGTCGACCGACTTGTGAGGCGACCCGTCCCAGCGACCGGCGAGCGACCGACCCGGGAAGGGGGAATCGCCGAGGCCGAGGAGGTCGACCACCGTGGCGGGGATGTCTCGGAGGCTGACCGGTTCGGCGACGGCGAGATTCGGGCCGACCTTTGATCGCGTCGGTGGGATCACGATCAAGGGGACGTCGATGAGCGGGTGGTAAAGGCTGACTCCGTGGCCGAACAGCCCCCGATCGCCGAAATGCTCGCCGTGGTCGGAGGTGACGATGACCAGGGTGTTGGCCAGGGTGCCTCGGGCTTCGAGGTCGTCCAGGAGCCGACCGACTTCGGCATCGAGCGACGCGAGGCAGTCGTCGTAGGCGTCGACCATGATCCGGGCCGCTTCTTCGCCCACGACCCGGACGTGGTCGACGGCCTCGGGGTCGGTGGGCGTAGGATGCTTGGCCATCCCCTCGAACTCTCGGACGGTCGCCGCCTGATCGCTCGCGGTGTCGCCGGGGCGGGCGAACCGGCGAGTGGTACCGTCGGGAACCTCATAGGGGTCGTGGGCGTCGTAGTAGTTCAGGAAGGCGAAGAACGGCCGGTCCGAGGGCTGGGCGTCGATCCAGGCCAGGGCGTCGCGGTTGATCGTGGCGGCGGACTTCCGCGAGCCTTTCGCCCCGGGGGTGGCGAGCTTGTGGCCGAGCTTCTTGGCAACCCGTCGCCCCAGGGTCGAGCTTCGGAGGATCTCCACCGGGGTCGTCAGGTCATTTTCGGGGAAGTCTTCGTAGCGATCGAACCCCCGGTCCACCCCGTACCAGGCGTTGCAGTAGTAGGTGTTGGCCACGAACCCGCCGGTGGCGTACCCCCGGTCGCCGAGGAACTCGGCCAGGGTCGGCTTGCTCGCGTCGAGGGGGTGCGACACGTCGGCGGAAAGCTGGTGCGGCCAGCAACCCGTCAACATGCTGGCATGCGAAGGCAACGTCCAGGGGGCGGTCGCCCTCGCCTTGGCGAACTTGACCCCTCGACTCGCCCAACGCTCCAGGTTCGGCGACGTGGCCCGGTTGTACCCATAAGCCGACAAATGATCGGCGCGAACCGTGTCCATCACGAGCAGGAGGACGTTCGGCAGCGTCTGCGGAATGTCGGCGACGGGGTGACGAACCGGGACCGGTCGCCCCGGCTTGATCCCGGCCAAGGCCAACACCGTCGCCAGCAAGACCGGTAACCCGGACCGGACCAGCCGTCGGGCCAAGGCCGGCCTCGGCCCCAGCCATCCCCCGACTTTGGTGGCCACCCCCAGCCCCAAGACCACGGCGGCGACCGGATACAACCCCCGGACCCCGAGCAAAGGGGCCACCGTCGCCGGGAAGGCCAGGATCGCCACTTCCCAACGTCCGACCGCCTTCGGCCACCGGAGCGCCGCCAGGGCGAACCCTAGCCCGACCACCAGGAACAACCCAGCGTCGGACAGCGGGATCATCCAGGCGTAGTGGCGGTTGGTCCGGATCGAATCCACCGTCACCACCGGGTCGATGAGATCCTGCACCCCCAAGACCGCCACCTCCGCCAGCCCCGCGACCAAGCCAAGCCCCAACGCCAGGCCCAGAGCCAACATCGGGCCGAAGCCGACGGCGGACGCACGATCGGTCGAAGCGTCCCGAGATCCCGGGGAAATCCAGCCCATCATCAAATCGCCCCCAGAGCGCGGCCCGGTCGAGTTCGGGCGGCATTGGACCGGGACGGGGCGAATCCGTCAACCCGAAGCCTCGGGAGCGGGAGAAATATGATCAAATATTGAAAATATCTGCAATCGTTACGCGGAATCCGGGCAGGTACGGGTCTCCCACAAGTTCCTGAGTGATGTTGTACGACTCGACCGGCAGGCCCGGGCGGTGGACATGAACGCGCCGAAAATGCGAGTTGACTTCCCACACGATCGTCCCGACCTCGAGATACCTGAAGACTTTGGCGACGATGTCTTCAAGCTTGTCGGATGGAGACAAGACTTCGACCGCGAGGACTGGCGGTCCTTGATAATAGGCCAATTCGTCCGGGGTGTTGGCTACCAACTCCGCCGAAGCATAAGCGACGTCGGGGCCGACCATCGACCCTGGTTCACCCCGGAGCCAAAACCCCGCGTCTCCCACCGTCACTTCTCCCCGGGGGGTTGGTTGTGTCTCGTTCCAATTCGAAAGCCTGGCCGTGATCCGCGCCGCGACCTTGCCGTGAGATCGGTTCCTCATCGTCGTCCCCATCTCCCACACTTCGCCGTCGAGGAGCATCCGGTCGACGCCGTCGTCGGGGAGCGCCAGAAACTCGTCGATCGTCATCTTCCGGCGAGGCGGTGCCGGGTCGGTGATGGTCAGTTCCGCGAGGCTCATGGCTTTCCTTCCTTTCGGGTCGAGGTTGGGCTCAGTCGGCGAAGAACCCCGCTACCGCCACGCGGAATCCGGGCAGGTACGGGTCGCCGACCAACTCTTGGGTGATGTTGTACGACTCGACCGGCAGGCCCGGACGGTGAACCTGGACGTGTTGCCAGTCCGAGTCGACGTCCCAGACGACCGTGCCGACTTGCAGATACTTGCGAATCCGGGCGACGAGCGGCCCGTGCCGGTCGCCCGGTGCCCGGATCTCGACGGCCAGGGCTGGCGGCCCCTCAAAGATTTCGACATCGGGCGGCGTTTGGGCGATTAGCTCGGGCGTTGCGTACCCGATGTCCACCCCAACGATGCTGGTCTCGTCGAGCTGAAACCCGGTGTTGCCAACGTGGAGGCTGCCGCGGGGGACCGGTTGATTCTTTAGCCAGTTTCCCAGGCAAGTAACCACCGTGGCCGCGATCGCGCCATGAAGCGGGGTCTTGATCATCGAGCCCACCTCCCAGACCTCGCCGTCGAGGAGCATCCGGTCGACGCCGTCCTCCCACATGCCAAGGAATGAGGCGACCGTCATCCGTTTCCGGGGCGGATCAAGGTCGGTGATTGGGTATTCCACGAAGCTCATGGGGTTTTTCTCCAAGTTATCCAATTGATCAAGTCCGGAGTCCGATCGAGACGTATTTGGTTTCAAAATAAGCATCAAGCCCTTCCATGCCCAACTCCCGGCCCAGCCCGGATTCCTTCATCCCGCCGAACGGAGCCTGGGGGGTGGCGGGGACGGGGTCGTTGATCCCGATGATCCCGGCTTCCAGCCCCTCGGCCATCCGGGTGGCAACGGTGAGGTCGTTGGTGAAGACGTAAGCGGCTAGCCCGTATGGGGTTGCGTTCGCGGTGGCGATCACTTCTTCGATCTTGCCGAAGTCGATCAAGGGCATCACTGGGGCGAACGGTTCCTCGGTCAAGACTCGCATCCCTCCGTTGACCGATCGGAGCACGGTCGGCTCGAAGAAGTAACCCTTGTCGAACCGGGTCGATTTGCCGCCTCCGGTCAATATTTCGGCTCCTTTGCCTCGGGCGTCTTCGACCAGACTCGACGTCTTGTCGAGCGCCTGCGCGGCGAACATCGGACCGACTTGCACCCCAATGTCTAACCCATTGCCGAGCTTGAGCTTACGGGTCAGCTCGACGGCAACGTCGGTGAACTCCTTCGAGATCGACTCGTGGATGTAGAACCGCGACGGGGCGATGCAGACCTGGCCGTTGTTCCGGAACTTGCCGAGGACGGCGGCTTGGGCGACTTGCTGAACGTCGGCGTCGGCGAAGACGATCAGGGGGGCGTGGCCTCCGAGTTCGAGCGAAAGCCGCTTGACCTGATCCGCCGAGCGTCGGATCAATTGCTTACCGACATTGGTCGAACCGGTGAAGCTGATTTTCCGGACGGCGGGATGCGCGAACAGGGCGTCGGCGAACTCGACGGCGTCGCCGATCACGAGGTTGGCCACGCCGTCGGGGACCCCGGCGTCGGCCATCGCTTGGAACAGGTGGATCATCGTGATCGGGGTTTGATCCGCCGGTCGGCTGACCACGGTGCAGCCCGCCGCCAGCGCTGGGGCCACTTTCCGGCTGACAAGCGCGGCCGGGAAGTTCCAGGGGGTGATCGTCCCGACGACGCCGACCGGGTGATGAATCACGAAATGCCGCTTGGTCCCCACCGTCGGCGGGATGATCCGCCCATAGGCGCGCTTGGCCTCCTCGGCGAACCACTCAAACGTGTCGGCGGTGTGGTTGACCTCCCCTTTGGCCTCGGGCAACGGCTTGCCTTGCTCCTCGGTCAAGGTCCGCGCGATCACCTCGACCCGCTCGCGGATCAGGTCGGCGGTCCGCTTGAGGATCTTGGCCCGCTCGTAGGCGGTGGTCTTGCTCCAGGCCGGGAACGCCTTGGCGGCGGCCTCGACGGCGAGGTCGGCGTCGGCCCGACCCCCATAGGCGACCTCGGCCAGCGTCGACTCGTCGGCCGGGTTGGTCACAAGGAGGGTCCCCCCGCCGACCGCGCCTTGCCATCGGCCTCCGATCAACATCTGGGTCGGCCGGTCCGAGGAGGAGGTCGAAGGCGAAGCGGCTTGGGCGGTGGCCATTGGAGGGGACCTTTCCGAAGGGGCGAACGAAAGCGATCAAACCCGACCCGAGCCGGACAATCAGCCGGCCCAACCTCTGCCACGATACCGCCGCCCCGGCCCGTTTGGCAACGTCCCACGCCCCGGTGACTGGGACCATTGATCTCCAAAAAGTCAAGCGGGTTATGGCTTTAAGTCCTCTGGCCCGGCAAAGTCGGCGGCAAGTGGTCCAACATCTCTCGGCACCCGTTGGGTTCGTCTTGCATTTGGCGGAACGAACCCAATGACCGTCCATGATGAGGTTGTTTGGCTGGAGGCCGAACGAAGCCAACCGAGAAATCAACACTCCCTCGAAGGACTCCGCTCGATTGGTTGGCGGAACGAAGCCAACCGTCGTCCGCCGCGATTGGCTTCACTTCGAGCCGTGGCGGAACGAACCCAATGTTCGGGTGAATTGAACAGGCTATTGATCCCAAGCTCCTGCTCTCAAACGATTTTGGTTGGCCGGCGGTCGAGGTTCAAGCCGGTTCGGCCAGAGGGTTGGGTTCGCTTTGGCCCCTGGCGGAACGAACCCAACCTCGGCGAGATGGCTTCGTTTTGTCGTTTGACCGTCTGGGAAAGGCGGGCTGTCGAACCCTCCCGGTCGAGCCGTCGTCATGGTCGATCCCCTTGTCCTCGCCGATCGACTCGCCTGGGGTCGGATTTGATTCCCTTATCGAGGGCGAGCGATTCGCGAAGTGTTCCAAGGGGATAGTTTCCTTTTCGGAGGGGCGGACGATCACACGATTTCCGAGCCTGTCGGATTTTCCACGATCGAGGTCGGGCGAGGGGTCCGCCAGATCCGCCGGTTCGAGTCGCGCCCGATCCGGATCATCATGGCGATCGGGAATCCCGCGAAGGCGATCGCCCACACCGCGAAGGCGATCAGGCTCCGTGGCGTGTCGCCCTGAATCATCACCCAGAACATCGCCAAAGTGATCAGGGCGATCGGCAAGGCAGCCGCCAGGACCCGGAGGAGCTTGAACTCCGGGTCGACGCCTTGAGGCCCGGTCAGGTCGAACCGGGGGGACAGGATCGCCTCGACTCGATCGCGGACTTGCTGCCGATCCGCTTCGGGGATGCCCCCCGCGTCGAGGCTGATATGGCCTTGGCGACCGACAAGCCGGACCATCGGCCCGTACATCCCGACCCGGTCGACCTCATCGCGGGCCAAAGACCGACGATCCCCATTGCGACCCAGGAACTCGACCCGATCGCCGCCGATCCGCCACCGGCCCAGGACCGACCTCCGATAAGTGACCCAGACCGCGATGGACGCCACCGCCAGGACGAGCACTTCGCCACCGATGATGGCCCGGTTCCACCGGAAGGTCGCGGAGGGCGAGGGGTCCCAGCCCCATCCCGCCCCGAATGGGATCATCGCGGCGGCGCACGTCAAAAGCAGAACGAGCAAGCAGTTGCCACGGTCTTCCGCAGTGCTGGGTCGATCCTTGTGGATGACCAGCACATCCCCTTCTTCCCGTTCCAGCCTCAGCGGTTGAAACAGTCGCATGGTGAGAGTCCTTTTGACATTCCGGCCGTCCTCGACCGAATCAAGCCGCGAGCCTTGGGTGACCATGAGCCATTGACGGAGGGCCGATTGCCCTTCCCTCCGAATTTGGAGGATATCAGATTACCGGCTCGTCGAACAAAACTTGAGATTTTCCTCGCCTTGGCGATCATTGTGATCCGGGGACACGAACCCCGGCCTGGAGCGACCCGAGCGGGCGGTTGCGCTTGACGGGTGGGTAGGTTTCGATTAGAAGTCGGCCCTCACCTTCGTTTGTTCCCCTTTTAGAACGATGACTCCTGGACCTGGGCGGGCCGACGGCTTGGCCTTTTGGGCCGGGCGCGTCGTGTTTCGCTCGCGGCACGGCCTCCGTCCTCCCCTTTCAAATGGATTTGAAGGGGGGCGGATCGGCCGGGTTTTTGGGTTGGTTCCTGGTTCTTCCACCGAAGGAAGAGGATGGCGACTCCCATGATGGCATCGCATGGATGCGGCCAGCGGATTGGGCCGAACTGGTCCAGGTCGGTTGGGTTGGTGGCCTTGGTTGCGTCGAGCTTTGGTGGCGTCCCCGGCCCGGCTCGGGCTTGCCACATCGTCCACCATGCGAAGCCGACCGCCTCGCAGCACCTCGGCACCGGTTCCACCGTCCACAGCGCCCAGATTTTGAACCCGGCGAGCCTAATCCCGCCGGTTCCCCCGCTGACCCCGACGTCGCCCTCGACGATCACGCCGACCTCGACGACGATGGCCCCGGTGGCGTCGATCACGCCGACCCCGTTGACGCACCCGCCCGCCGCCGAGCAGATCACCCCAACCTCGGCCCCCCCCGCCGTGTCGAACTGGCACGACGCCAGCCCGTCGTCGAACGCTTGTCCGCCCCCTCCGCCTTGCAACCCCCCGGTGGTGGCCAAGCCTCCCGCCGCCGAAGGGTTGAACCCGCCGTCGTCGCTGTCGCCGCCCCCGGTCGCCAACACGCCCGAGCCGTCGACGATCGTCTCGGCCCTGGCGATGATCGGCGTCGCCGTCGCCTACCGTCGTCGCCAGGCTCGACGGGTTGGCTGACCTGATCCGAGGTCGATCAATCAAAGTGGACGCTCGTCCCACTTCGGGGCGGGCGTTTTTCGTTTCCGAACAGGTCGCCCCGGTCGCCTGGCGCTCGCCTCGAGCGGGGCCGATCCCGTAAGATCGTCGCGTCCATCGAACTCCTGCGATGGGCTTCGTGTCCAACATGGTTGGGTTCGTTCGGTGTGGTTCTGGCTTGAGGTCTGGACGATGGGTTTCTACATCACGACGGCGATCGACTATCCCAACAGCCGGCCTCACATCGGCACCGCGTTCGAGAAGATCGGGGCGGACGTCCAGGCGAGGTTCCGCCGGATGGAGGGGGACTCAGTCCACTTCCTCATGGGCAACGACGAGAACACGATCAAGGTCTCTCAGGCCGCCGAGGCCAAAGGACTGGAGCCAAAGCCTTACGTCGACGACATGGCCCGCCAGTTCCAGGAAGTCTGGAGGGCGCTGGGGATCACCAATGACGACTTCATCCAGACCAGCCAGGAGCGGCATCACGTCGGCTGCCGGGCGTTCATCCAGGCGGTCCACGACGCGGGCGACATCTTCAAGAAGTCGTACACCGGTCTTTATTGCGACGGCTGCGAGGCGTTCAAGACCGACAAGGAGATCGTCGACGGCCATTGCCCGAACCACCCCAACCGCCCTTTGCGTGCGGTGGAGGAAGAGAACTACTTCTTCCGGCTCTCGGCGTTCGAAGACCGACTCCTGGCCCACTACGAGGCCCACCCGGAGTTCATCCAGCCCGAGAGTCGGCGGAACGAGATCGTCAGCCTGGTCAAATCCGGGTTGCAGGACGTGTCGATCAGTCGGAAAGGGTTCACCTGGGGCATCCCCGTCCCGTTCGACCCCGATCAGACCATCTACGTCTGGTTCGATGCCTTGCTCAACTACATCACCGCGATCGGCTACGGGACCGATCAAGCCCGGTTCGAATCCCTCTGGCCTGCGGACGTCCACGTCATCGGCAAGGACATCACCCGGTTCCACTGCGCCCTCTGGCCCGCGATGCTGATGTCGGCCGGTTTGCCCTTGCCCAAACGAGTGTTCGGCCACGGCTTCGTCTACCGCAAGGACGAGTCGACCGGCGAGGTCCAGAAGATCAGCAAGAGCCTGGGCAACGTCGTCGAGCCGATGGACATCATCGAGCGCTTCTCCAGCGAAGGGTTCCGCTACTACTTCATGAGCCAGTGCCCGTTCGGGGGCGACGGCGAATTCTCGTTCGAGCGGTTCGCCGACGCCTACAACGCCGGGCTGGCCAACAACCTCGGCAACCTCTACAGCCGGACCCTCACGATGGCCGTCAAATACTTCGGCGGCAAGCTCGAAGGCTCCGGCGCGATCGACTCGACCCTTTGGCGCGCCGAATTCGATCTCCCCGCTTTGGTGGCGGATTTGAAGGGGTCGATGGATTCGTTCTCGTACAACATCGTGCTCCAGCGGATCTGGAACGAAGTTTTGGACGCCGCCAACCGGTACATCGACACCACCAAGCCGTTTACTCTGGCGAAGACCGACCTCCAGGCAACCAAGGTCGTCTTGGTGAACCTCGCCGAAGCCTTGAGGGTGATCGCCATCCTGATCAAGCCGTTCCTGCCCGAAACCGCCGCCATCTTCTACCGGGCCTTCCACTTCGAGGGGGGCCAACCCTGGGACGCTGTGAATTACGCCTCGACGCTCGAAAGGCCTGCGGCGGTTGATTTGGAAGTGACCGCCGAACTCGTGGGCGGCAAGCCCGCGCCGCTGTTTCCCAAGATCGACCTGAAGGCGACAGCGTGATTGGTGATGTGATCTTCGTTCCGACCGGGTTGAATTGATGGCACTGATCACTCGGCTCTCTTCATCGCACAGCATCCGTAATTTTCGGAAGGCGGCTCGGCTTCGATTCAGCGAAGCCGGGCGAGCGGTCGAGGCGGGTGACCGCCTGATCGGGATCTACCTCGCCGGGTACGCCGCCGAGATGATCCTCAAGGCGACCTACTTTCAGATCAGCGGTTGGAAGCCAACCGACGCGATTACACTCCAAGACTTGCAAACCGCAAAAGCCGATGCGATGAGGTTGGGCATCGCTTGGAAGGGGCGTAACTTGCATGATGTGACCCAATGGGCCGAGCTCTTGATTCAAAAGCGCAAGGTTCAAGGGACGCCCTACTCGAAAGACTTGGCGTTAAGCTTGGTCGCGCAGGTCGCTCGTCTGTATAGCAATTGGCGGGAGACTTTGCGGTATCATAGCAACCGCCCCCGAGTGGCCGAAGTCGTTGTGACACTCGAAGCGGTCGAGTGGCTGTTGATCAATGCGTCGCGTTTAGCTCGATGAGTCGGTCGATGTCAGGAAGGGAACCATGCCCCGCATCATTATTGCCGCCTCCCCGCCGCAACGAAGCGAGCTTCTGGTGCAAAAGCTCGCCGAGGAATTAACCTCGCCCGGAATCGGTCCGCAACCTTTGATCGTGGAGCGGCACCTCCCGATGACGAATTCAAGGCATGTTCGAGTGGTCTGGGACCAGTGGGGCAGCCTCATTGAAGAGGAGCGGGCGGCTGTCATCATTCAAGCGTATGAAAGAGTCGAGGGGAGTCAAAAAGCTGACAACATCTCCGTCGCCCTCGGCATTCGATCCCAGGAAGCGGCGATCTTTGGGATTGTCCCATACCTCGTCCAGCCCGAGCATCCTCACTTCATGGAGCGATCCCACTACCGCCAGGCATTGGCCCAGGAGGCTCGCCACACTGTGATGGGCGAAGGGGCCAAGGAACTCCGCTACCCCAGCGAAGAGGAGGCGAAGCTGGCGATCGAGCGACTGAAACGGATAAGCCCGGAGACTTCGTGGGTCATCAACCAGGAAGCGGACGAAGAAGATTGACCGATTCAAGAATGAGCAAGTCTCCCCAATCAATCGCCCGGAATTTCATCTTTCGAAACCCCACCACCGGAGCGGAACCGGCTCACATCCAGATGACCGATCCGGGGCGAGTCGTACAAATTCCGATCTGGAACTACCCCGACGGATTCCGACCGCACCTCTTCCCAGACTTGCCTCGAATGCCCAAAATCTTCGCGGTATACAGGCGGATCTTTCACCGGAGCGGTTGACGCCCGCCTCGCGTTGGCCCAAAACAAGAGGACGTGATGAGACGGTTTCGGCTGACGCTCCGGGGAATCGCGGGCTGGGTCGCCCTGATCGGGTTCGACTCGGCGGTGATCGTCCGGGCGTACCAGCATGGCCGGCTGGCGGGGTCCGTGCCTAATCATCTGGTGGGCTTCGGCCTGGTCCTCCTTGTGTTCCACTGGATTCTGTTCCAGGTCGGCCGGGCGATCCTCCATGTCAAACGGTCGCCGCCCGGTGATCGGTGGGTCACTCCAGTCTCTCCGATGTTGATCCTTGCCTTGTATCTGGCGGTCTTGACGCTCCCGATCCTGGCAATCCTCTTCCTTCGCCCGGGGACTTTTTGATGGAACCGGGACTCCTCGACGACGACGATGCTTTTGATGACTATCAACGGGAACTACTCGACGGCGACCCCGCCGACCCGGAGCGACCGCCTCGGCCTCGTCCTGCCCGGCGTTCGCTCCGGTTCACGACCCGAGGCTTGATGGTCGCCGTGGCGGTCCTGGCGGTCGAGGGGGTGATCCTGGCCGAAGCCCACAAGCTCGGGCCGGGGATCGAGTTCACCTTGTTCATCGGGGCGATCCTCGGGGTGCTCGACTTCCTGGTCCCCGGCTATCTCGCCGCCGCCGACCGGATCAACTCCGCTCCCCCCGAACGGCAGACCGCCGAGTTGATTAACGTCGGCTGCTTGCTGTTCCTGATCGTCATGTTCCTGGTCCCGATTTCCCTCGTGATCCTGATCTGCAACACCGGGCGATGACGACCTGTTCACGGGCCTCTCGATCGTTATAATAAGGCCAACCGGGGCGACCGACGATCCGTCGGCCGCCCCCACTTGTGCCCCTTTCTCGCGGCCCTTGCGACGGAGCGACCCCTCATGGCCAAGCTGCGACTCTTGAAGACCGGACACGGCGACCTGTGCCTCGCCGAGTGGGACCCGACCCGCCCCGACACCGTGTCCGGCGCCGCCACCGCGTTCGCCGAGAACTTCACCGCCGGTCGCCTGGCGTTCCGGCTCGACGGACCCGGCCAGACCCGACCGATCCGCGCCTTCGACGCCACCGCGCCCGAAATCCTCCTCGTCCCGGCGATCCAGGGGGGTTGAGAACAGCGCAAATCGCTAAATCGCAGATCGCAAAGAATCAAGGGTGAGGGCTGTTGCCGCTTTTGCGATTTGCGATCCGTCATTGATGTGATTCTCGCTTCCCTATCCCGACCCCCTCCGGTCCGAAGCTCCCGAGCCGCCTCCCATGATCCGCACCGGCTACCTCCGCTGGGAAATCGACGTCTCCGACGACCGGAGCGAGGTCGACCCTCGGTCGCGCGAGGTCACGTTCCTGGCCCGACCGAGCTACCGGGTCGTCCGGGTCAAGAACCAGGGGACACACGCCGCCGCCGACCGGTTCGTCCAGGGGGATGATACTTACGACGTCGTCCTCCGGAACCTCCAGCGCGAGGGGGCCGAGACCGACGTCACCGTCCCCGACGTCGGCCCTCGCCGGTTTCGCTACAGCGAGGACGATCGGGCGCAGACGCCTCGGTTCTGGATGTCCAAACTCCAGCGCGAGGCGAACGCCTTTGCCCACGAGCTTGTGCGCAGTGCCGCGACTTTCCCCCAGATGGTCATCGCCAGCGCCGCGCTCCGGGCCGGCTACGCCCGACTGGTCGAGTTCGAGATCTTCCGGGTGATCGAGGGCCGGAGCCTCCCCCAACCGACCAACGAAGCCGAACCGATGCGGCTCGACAGCGCCGCATACCAGACCGGTGTGCCGGAACTCGTCGCCGCCGAACTCGTGCGCGACGTCGTCGACAAGAAAGAGTTCGACGAGTTTTGCCGGTTCGACCGGGTCACCGTCCTGACCAGCGGCAAATACTACCGGATCCCCCGCAGGCCGCACGCCTTGATCGAGGTCTGGGACGCCAAGACTCACCGCCCCGAGGCCCGGTTGTGCGTCGTCTTCCAGGACCCCGGGATGCCGCCCTCGGACGAGGTCGTCATGAAGTACCTCCTCGCCAAGCACCAGCCCGACCTCTTGTGGCAAGTCGGCGTCAAGTTCAGCCCCCCCACCGGCCGCTTCGACGCCGTCGCCCCGAGAAGGTGGCGGTCGGATTGATGGGGCTGGCCGCTGGCGAGTCCGATCCCTGCGAAGGACCAGTCATGGACAAAGAGTTACCTCCCCTGATCCACAGCGACCCCGAAATCCTGGGCGGAACCCCCGTCTTTTGGGGGACCCGCGTGCCCGCCCGGTCGCTGCTCGATCACCTCGAAAACGGGGATTCGCTCGACGACTTTCTCGACAACTTCCCCACCGTGAGCCGCGAACAAGCCGTGGCCGCGCTCCAGATGGCCGGTCGAATGCTGCTGGTGAATTATGCTCATTCTGCTTGATGAATGCGTCCCTCGCCAGCTTCGCCCCTTCCTGGTAGGCCACGACGTTCGAACGATCCACCAGATGGGTTGGGCGGGTCGGAAAAACGGCCAGTTGCTTCGGCTGATGGCGGAGCAGTCGATGAACGTCCTGGTGACGGTCGACCAGAACCTCCGCTACCAGCAAAACCCCCACCGTTTGGGCATTTCCATCGTCGTCTTGGTTGCCGAAACCAACCGCATCCAAGATTTGAAACCACTCGTTCCCCAGGCCCTCGCCCTGCTGGAGAACCTCGCGCCCGGTGAAATCGTCGAAGTTTCGGCTGGTCAATAACTGGAGGGTGGAATGACGATTCATCTCCCCGAAGACCTCGAAGAGTCGATCCGGTCCGAAGTCCTCAGCGAGCGATATACCAGCGAGGACGCGATGGTCGCCGAGGTGCTCCGCGAGCATTTCCGCCGACAACTCCCGCCGCCATCCGCGTGGCTTGACGAACCGGAGGGCGATCCCGTCCAATCCAAGCCGCTCTGGCAACAGATCGCCGAACTCCGCGAATCCGTCCCGGACGAAGAGTGGGACAAGCTGCCGGTCGATGGTGCCGAACAACTCGACCATTACATCTACGGCTCGCCCAAGCGTCCAAGTCGATGAGCAAGGTGTTCACCGGCGCCCGGGTCGAGGGCGAATCGATCGGAGTTTGGGGCGATGGGGGCCAACCTCGACGAGCTTGATCTGGAGGCGATCCGGGCCGAGATCGTCCGCGTCGCTCCCGAGGTGGAAGGCAACGCAATCGTTTGGCTCGGGGAGGGGATGAACAGCGTCGCGGTGTTAGTCGGCGGCGTGTTCGTATTTCGATTCTCTAAACACGTCGACGCGGCGAACGGCCTCCGGCGTGAGATGGCCCTCCTGCCTCGGCTCGCTCCCAAGCTCTCCGTCGGCATCCCTCGATTCGATCATGTCGGGGAACACTCGGGCACCGGGTTACCGTTCGTCGGCTACCCGCTGGTCCGAGGGGAACCACTCCATCGACCGCTCTATGACAACTTGTCCGGGCCGAGGCGAGAGGTCTTCTTCGAGGACCTTGCCAGCTTCCTCGACGTGGTCCATGCATTCTCCGTCGAGGAGGCGTTACGCTGCGGCGTCACCCCGGGGTGGGATCGGGACGACCACCTCGAAATCTTCCGGGATGCTCGAAGTCGTGTGTTCCCGCACTTGGATGACGCCGTCCGACGCCACGTCGAATCTCGACTCGAAGCCTTCTTGGAAGATGACGCCAACTTCGCCTTCGCCCCGACGCTGCTCCACGCCGACCTCTGGCCCGAGCATGTTCTCTTTTCGCGGGATGCCGGACATCTCGCCGGGGTGATCGACTTCGGCGACGTTTCGATCGGCGACCCCGATTATGACCTGGCGTTCCTCGCCCGCAGGCTGGGGCCGGACTTCATCGCGGGGTTGCTCCAGCACTCGCCGCACGACGACCCGGCGAGGTTGACCGGGAAGCTTCGGGCGTTCTCCCTCCTCAACGCCATCGACGATGTCCTCATCGGGTTCGATCGAGGCGACCGGGACTTGGTCGATTCCGCCCTGGGCGACCTGGCGGAGCAAAGTGCATCGGCTCGGTCGATGGAAGGGGAATGCCGATAAGAGTCGGCTTGACCGACCCCTATCGGCGGCGGCAACGACCGGATCGATCAGCCGCGAGCCGGTCGACGGTGCCGCCGGGCGACCAGCCCCGCGACGCCCATGCCCAAGCCAAGCAGCACCAGGCTGGCCGGTTCGGGCACCGTCGCCGCTGGTGTCAGCAGGAAGGCGTGCGACTGGCCGTTACTCGTCGTGCCATTGACGCAGATGTAGCCGTTATTGGTGATCCCGTTGGCGGAAATCAGCATGACGCCCGAACTGGCGTCGATCAAGTTGTTGAGATCGATCATCGAGGTGCCATCGTACAGGAAGGCGTGGTTGGAGCCGTTGGCCAGAGTCGATCGACCAACGACCTGGCCGAGGTCGTTGACCGCGTTGCCGAAGCTGGCTGTCCCGTCGAGAGTACCGAGGTCCTTGAGCGGGCCGCCGTTGGCACCCGAGAGGAACGCATGGGCGGCCGTGAGGCCGACGGTGTAGGAAAACCCGGTCACTTGGCCCGAGGCGTTGACCCCGGATGCGTTGCTGAACGACCCGCCGAGGGTGCCGAGGTCCTTGAGCGGGCCGCCGTTGGCACCCGAGAGGAACGCATGGGCGGTCGTGCTGCCGACCACGTCGGAAAACCCGGCCACCTGGCCCGAGGCGTTGACCCCGTTGCCGAAGCTGCCTGACCCGCCGAGGGTGCCGAGGTCCTTGAGCGGGCCGCCGTTGGCACCCGAGAGGAACGCATGGAAGTAATTGGAGCCGCCCGCGCCGGAATACCCGGTCACTTGTCCCGAGTCGTTGACCCCAGTGCCGTAGCTAATTGGCCCGTCGAGGGTGCCGAGGTCCTTGAGCGGGCCGCCGTTAGCACCCGAGAGGAACGCATGGACGGTCGTGCTGCTGTCGAGGTCGGACGTCCCAGCTACCTGGCCCGAGGCGTTGACCGCGGTGCCGTAGCTGAATGTCCCGCTGAGGGCGCCGAGGTCCTTGAGCGGGCCACCGTTGGCACCCGACAGGAACGCATGGGAGGTCTTGTCGCCGGTGACGGATGAGGCACCGGCGACTTGACCCGCCGCGTTGACCGCGCCGCTGCCGCTGCCCGACCCGCCGAGGGTGCCGAGGTCGGTCAAGGTGTAGTAGGCCGCTTCGGCTGGTTGGATGGACACCGCAACCGGGATGGCGAGCGACGCGGCGAGGGCCCATCGGGTCATGGCGCGACGAAACATGGGGCGGCCTCTGGTGTTGATCGGAAAATCCTCGCCACGACGTCGCCCGGGGGAAGTCCCGAATGATCCTGGCGGCTTCAAGATAAGCTTCGACCGGGTGGAATAGAAAGGATCATCATGCTTTTTTCGGACTTCTTCTTAACTTTGTTGAATTTTGAGGACATCGCCACTGATTGACGAGAGATGACCCCGCGATCCGATCCGATCCGGCGTCGCGGGGGCCGGCCAAGGCGCCACTCGGTCTTCTGATATTCCGCCGTGGTGCTCGGGAGACGACCTGGTCATTCGAGACGTCCCCCCATCAATGACGACTGCTGGTTTCACCCCGCCTGGGCGAGTAACATGCCTAGACCGGGGTTTTCGAGGAAGGCGGCGGAGGAGCGAAACCGATGAAATCGACGGGCCGACGATTGGTCTGCTGGATGTGGTTTGCGGTCGGCTTGGCGGCGCAAGCCGGCCCGGTCCGAGGCGACGAACCCGTCCCGCCCTTCCCCGTGACCATCCGGGTGGACGCCTCGAAGCCCCAAGGGGTTTTGAAGCCGATCTGGCGGTTCTTCGGCGCGGATGAGCCGAATTATGCCTACATGAAGGACGGGAAGACGCTGGTCGAGGAGTTGGGGGCGCTCCGGCCAAGCTCGGTCTACTTCCGGACGCATAACCTCTTGACCTCGGGGGACGGGACCCCGGGGTTGAAGTGGGGATCGACGGGGGCCTACTCGGAGGATGCCCAGGGGAGGCCGGTTTATGATTGGACGATCGTCGACCGGATCTTCGATACTTACCTAGCTCGCGGGGTCAAGCCCTACGTCCAGGTCGGCTTCATGCCCAAGGAGATGTCGACCAAGCCGGAGCCTTACCAGCATCACTGGACCCCGAAGGCGAAGTATGACGAGATTTACACCGGCTGGGCCTACCCTCCCAAGGATTATGCCAAGTGGGCCGAGTTGGTGTACCAGTGGGTGACGCACTGTGTCGCCAAGTATGGCAAGGCCGAGGTCGAGTCGTGGTACTGGGAGACCTGGAACGAGGCCAACATTGGTTACTGGCGAGGGACGCCCGAGGAGTTCCGCAAACTGCACGACTATGCGATCGACGCCGTTCGCCGGGCCTTGCCGACGGCTCGGGTCGGCGGGGCAGACTCGGCGGGGAGCGGGGGGCGATGGACGCGCGACTTCCTGGAGCATCAGCTTCGGGGGGTGAATGCCGCGAATGGGCGGACGGGTTCGCCGGTGGATTTCGTGTCGTTCCACGCCAAAGGCTCGCCCAGCTTCGTCGACGGCCACGTCCGGATGGGGATCGGGAACCAGCTTCGGGTGATCGACGAGGGGTTCAAGATCGTCGCTTCGTTCCCGGAACTCAAATCCAAGCCGATCGTGATCGGCGAGTCCGATCCCGACGGCTGCGCGGCTTGTCAGGGGCCGCAGCTTGGCTACCGGAACGGGACGATGTATTCGAGCTACACCGCCGCCAGCTTCGCCCGCAAGCATGACCTGGCGGCCAGGCACGGCGTCAACCTCGAAGGGGCCTTGACCTGGGCGTTCGAGTTCGAGGACCAACCCTTATTCGCGGGCTTCCGGGTTCTCGCCAGCGGCGGGATCGACCTCCCGGTCCTGAACGTGTTCCGGATGTTCGCCCGGATGGGCGGCGAGCGGTTGGCCGTCGAAAGCTCGGGCGCGGTGGGCCTGGACGCGATCATGAAGGACGGGGTTCGCGAAACTCCCGACGTTTCGGCCCTGGCAAGCCTGGACGGGGCCAAGTTGTCGGTCTTGATCTGGCATTACCACGACGACGACCTGCCCGGCCCCGAGGCGGCGGTCGCCCTCGAAGTGCTTGGGCTTCCCACAGGGTCGAAAGCCCCGGTCGCGGTTCGCCATGATCGAGTCGACGCCACCCACAGCAATGCCTACGAAGCCTGGAAGCGGCTTGGTTCCCCGGCCCAGCCTTCACCCGACCAGTTCGCCCAGCTTGTCATAGCCGGGAGGTTGGAGTCGCTCGAACCGCTCGAAGCGGGCGAGGCCCGGGTTGAGGGGGGCAAGTTGTCGATCTCGGTCCCCCTGCCTCGCCAGGCCGTATCGTTCCTCCAATTCGACCTCGCGGGGAAGCCCGAGGCCAGCCCGTCGAAGCGATGAGTCGGGGCTTCGGTTCGTGCTGGCCTGGACCGGGTGAATATCATAAAATGGTCGGAAATCCGTTCCACCGGCGAACTTCGCCGGAATCCGAGCGTACCAGTGATGTCATGGTCAGGTGGATCGCGTCCGGTCCGAAACACGACACAAAGGGGCGAAGCGATGAGCAATTGGTTCTCCATGGCGGCCTCCCTCGGCGCCGCGACGGTTCTCGGTCTGGCCTTCTTCGGATCAGGCTCCGCTCAAGAGCCGGGGCTGGTTCGAGGTCAAGATAAGCCGGCGGACAAGGCCGATGTGGTCGCCGCCCCGAACAAAGACAAAGCAAAGACCGAAGCCCCCAAGATCGAGACCGCCACGTTTGGGGGCGGCTGCTTCTGGTGCCTCGAAGCGGTCTTCGAGCGGCTCAAGGGGGTCAAGGATGTCCGATCCGGCTACACCGGCGGCGACGAGGGCATCGGCAAGCCGTCTTATGAGATGGTCTGCACCGGGATGACCGGCCACGCCGAGGTGGTCCAGATCGACTTCGACGCGACGGTCATCTCGTTCGACGACCTCCTCGACGTGTTCTGGCTCTGCCACAACCCGACCACGCTCAACGCCCAGGGACCCGACCACGGAACCCAGTATCGCTCGGCGATCTTCTACGCGAACGAAGACCAGCGCAAGGCCGCCCAGAAGTCGTACGAGAAGGTGACCGCCGAGCGCTGGTATGCTTCGCCGATCGTGACGCAGCTTGTGCCGCTCACCAAGTTCTATGTGGCCGAGAAGTATCACCAGGACTATTACAACCGGAACAAGTCGGCGTCCTACTGCCAGGCGATCATCACCCCCAAGCTCCGCGACCTCCAGGCCAAGCTCGCCAAGAAGGCCAAGACCGAGCAGACGGCGGCCGGGCACTGATCCGGTCCTCTGCAAGTTCATGCATTGCAAAATCGCAAGATTGCAGAGGAATCTTTCCTTTGCAATCTGCAATTTGCGATACGCAATGAATGAACGGGATCGGTGAAAGATCACGCCGATCCTTGGTTGACCGGACAGACCCTTTACCGGCTCGACGTGACCCCGACCCGGGCGCACATCGACCGGAGGGGGCAGGTCGAGCATTTGGGTCCGACCCCGACGCAGACGAACTTGCCGAACGGGACCAACCGCTCGTTGATCTCGATCCAGTATTGGCGAGGGAGTTTGAGTTCCAGGGCCGCCATCGTCGCCTCGGGGGTGGTGGTCCGGACATAGCCCCAGCGGTTGGCGATCCGGTGAACATGGATGTCGACCGCGATCGCCTCTTGGTTGAACCCGACGGCCAGCGTCAGGGCCGCAATTTTGGGTCCGACCCCCCGGAACGCGGTCAGGCCGGCCATCGTGTTCGGGACGACCCCGCCGTAGTCGGCGATGATTCGCCTCGACAGCTCGCGGATATCTCGCGTTTTCGGCTCGGGGAACGACGCCCCGTTGAGCAGTCGGGCGAGTGTGCCTTCGTCGAGCTTGACCATCGCCTCGGGGGTCCGGGCGTGCTCGAACAGCCGAAGACACACCACCATCGTCGTCTCGTCCCGGGTCCGGGCCGAGATCAGGCTGCTGACCAGTTGCTCGAAGGGCGTGCCGTAGCCTCGGTCTCGGAGGTCGAACATCGCCGCCTTGGCCTTGTCCGTCAAGGCGATCCGGAGGCGTCGAAAAATCTCGTCGACGTCGAACGGTTCGGCGGTCGGGCTGGCCGGGATCGCGGTTTCATCGGTGCTCATGGCGCTCGGAACAAGGCAAACCGCAAGCCGAATTGGCGACTTCGCTCGATTTCGGCTGGCCTGTCGACTTGGGCCGAACTATCATGGATAGGCCCTTGGGCGAATCCGACCGCGACTCGAGCGAACCCCTCAGCAAAGGCGAGATCAAGGATCATGCGGACCAGATTCCGGCGGCTGAAGTGGGCCTTGGCTTTGTTCGCGGTCGTGCTGTTGCCGATCGGGATCGCGATCGCCGTTTTGTCCGCATTCGCCAAGGGGGCTCCGGCCTCGCCCGGACCCAAGGCGGTCGCAAGCTGGGCGAGCGGGCCGATGGAAGCTCGGGTCGCGTTCGACCAGGCCGTTGATCCCGCCGTCGCCGAGCGATTGGTCGGCCGCACGATCCGCTTCGGCTCGACCGAGGCCCCGTCCAACGGCGAAGGGCGACCCGGCGGGGATGGCGGTTCGATCCGGGTCGCGGCAGCCCGACTGGCCGACCAAGGCCGGACCTTGGTCCTCGTCACCGACCCCCACCCCCGGGAAGTGACCTACTCGGTGACGATCGACGAGATCAAGCCGCCGGGTGAGCCGGGGTCGGGCCGGTCGCAGGTCTTGGGCTACTCGCTGGCGGGCGTCGAGGCGACCTGGACCGCCGATGGTGGCGACAAGCCTGCCTGGTCCGGCTGGTGGCCCGAGGTTGACCCAAGCGTCGTCCGGGCGACCTTGGCCGGTTCGAGCGAGCACGCCAAGCTCTGGCCGATGCTCAAGCAGCCGGGCAAGCTCGCCCTTCGGTCGTTCGTCGCGCTTCCTAGCGGGCCAACCACGTCGAGCCTCGCCGCCAACGTCCCGTTCGAGGCGACTTTGGGCTCCGAGTCGGCCCGATCCGACGCCGACCACCGGGCCACCTTGAAGGCCGAGTCGACCGGCGAATCCACCGAGCTGACCGTCACGATCCCGACGCCGACGAGCGGCCCCGACCCAAGCCTGCGCTGGGTCGTCGCCCCGGCGGCCGCCCCGATCGAAACCGCCCGGGCGTTGCCACAGTCCGCTTTCGGCGTCTCGTGGGCACCCCCGGCAATTCCGGGCGCCCCCGTCACCGTGATCCCGGCCACCCTGGCTTCGGGGGGTAGTCCCGCTCGGGGGGCGATCGTCTTCGCCAGCGAGCAGGCCAAGTGCGCCAACTGCCACCAGGTCCGGGGGCAAGGTGGCCAGGTCGGACCCGACCTCTCGAACCTGTCGAAGACCAGCCGAGCCTGGATTTACCAGAACATCATGGAGCCGAGCGCCTCGATCCACCCCGACTTCATGTCGTACACCGTTGCGCTCAAGGACGGTCGGGTCAGCATGGGGATCGTCCGGGCCGAAGGGGCCGACGCCCTCCGGGTCGGCGACATCGACGCCAAGCTCACCTCGTTCCCCCGCGCCGAGGTCGAAGAGATCCGCCCGAGTAGTTCGTCGATCATGCCCGTCGGCCTCCTGGGAGCCCTCGGCGACGACCAGACCCGCGACCTGCTCGCCTTCCTCACCAGCCCCAATACCCCCCCGGCCCCCGGCATCCCTCGACCGGCCCAGTGATCGTCTTGGCGGTTGAACCTCGGCGCGAGTCAGCCGACGAGCGCGGTCGACTCGCCGAGCAGGACGAGCATCTCCAGCCTCTGCAAGCGTCGGGCGACGGCACCTTGAGCGGATTCCGGGTCGACCTGGCCGCAAAGAGCGATCATTGCCGATGCGTTCCAACCTTTGACCCCTTCGATCAGGCGACCGGCCCAGCTCCGGTCGGCCTCGGGGCCTTGGAGCAACGGCGCCGCGAGGCTGGCCAGAGGGGCGAACGCCCTTCGCGAGTCAACCCGGCGCTCCCAGTACCGGGCGTTGCCGAAGTCGGGCTCCCGGCGATGGGCGATCATGTGCCAGGCCGCCGAGGTCGCCGTCTCGCCAAGGTCATCGGCCCCCTGGGCGGCGGTGTGGCTGGCGTCCCAGGCGTCGAGGATCTGGAGCAAACCGGCTGCAAGAGCCAGCCGATCGGGCCGACTCGCGCGAGGGAACAATTCGGCGATCGTGGATTCCTTCGCCAAAGCCTCCGCCAGTCTAGGGTGAACGGGGGAACCCTGGACCAGCGGGACCCCCTCGGACCCATCGGGACCTAACCCTACCCTGACGATCGCGGCGACAAAGCCCACCGGGTCAAGCCCCATCGCATCGGCGACCGCTCGCGAGGATTCCCCCGCTTCGAGTCGGCGGGTGGCTTCCTCGCCCTGAGCATCGTGGATCTCTGCAAACCGGTCGAGGAAGCTTGGATTCATCAAGGGAGGTCGCCAATCGGTCGGAACCGCGATCCAAAAAGGTCCACCCCCGTCCGGCCTGGGCCGCCGATCGGACGAGAACCCGAGTCTGACCGATCCGAAGGGGCGCCGCAACGCCCCTTCGGACATTCCTGATCGGCCCGCGCGAATTTGATCAGCGAGCCGTCGCGGTGATCGTCGAGGCGACGGATTCCCTGGAGCGAGCGGCATCGAAGGGGCTTGGCGTGGCTTCCACCAAGCTGTTGTCATGCACCAACGCCCCCGACCGACCGACGAAGAAGCTCCGCCCCTCGGCCACCTCCAGGTTGAACACCGGCTGGACGACTTCGGGCGAAACCGCCTCGACCGTCGCCACGCCGCCCAGGGTCCGGATCAGGTCGCCCGGCTTGAGGTCGCGGGTCATCGCCCACCCCTTGCCCGCCCGCCAGAACCGGTGGATGCCGGTGGCGACGACCTCGTCACTGCCGAGCTTGACGCGATAAGTCGCGCTCGGAGGGTTGTGGAACGCGGTGAGGACGGGTTGGTACGACAAGGCGCCCGAGATCGTGTCTTGGACGAGCACCAAGTCGCCACGCTGGACTTTCTCAATCAGTTTGGTCCCGTCAATGGTGCGGACGGATGTCCCCGCTCCGAAGCAGGAGTGGCTCCTTACAGCACCACCAATGAGTTGAGTGGTTACGATCGGCGACGCTGTGGGTGTGAAGCTGATGGGAACCTCTTCCACGAACGTCGGTGTTTGTGTTGTGGATGAGTCGGTTACCGCATAACCTTGCTGGTCGATCCACCACCGATTCCACCGATTGCCGTCTTCGCCAAGGTCTTGCCCGGTGGCGTCGTGGAGTGCGAGCAGAACAGGTTGATTGGTCTTGTGAATTTCTTGGTTTGAGGCGTCGAGCCTGGCCACATCGCTGGCGAGTTGACTCTGAGCGACCTCGGCCGACATCTGAGCCTCACGCATCATCTGACCCAAGGGGATTTGCACTTGGTTGTCGTAGACGGGGTTGAAAGTATTGGTTTGAGGCCGTTTGCGGGTGCCGTTCACCAGTTGGTCCAGACGATTCATGTTGGCTGCCGAATACATGGCGACGGGCGCGGCTTTCTCCAGAAGCTGCCTCAGGTCAGGGTTTGTGAAATGGCTCGTGATATTTCCAAGGGCTTGACTCCGAGAGGAGCTTTCTTCCGATCGTAAACTGTCGATCTGGCTCTTGCTTAGGACGTTCCCGTTGTTGACCCAAAAGCCTCGGTCTTGTACGAGGTAAGGCTCTCCAGCGAGGTCATAATTCAGCGTCGCACCAGGATAGTTGGCCAGGTTCGGGGCGTTCATCGGCCTGTAAATCCGTTCGATATTTGCCTTTTGCCCCTCGACCAACAACACGCCGGGCGTACCTGGACCGCCGACGGGCCGGACCTCGTACTTGATCGGCGAGCGGATCAGGCTGATCCAGAAGCCGAGGAAGTCGCGGGGGTCGCGTTGGCGGAGGGTTTCCACGGCGGTTCGGCGGACGTCGGCCGACGACGGGAACACGGCCA
>JAABUX010000733.1_pt1 | contig 53635 bp, 31 predicted proteins | sample 5561851 | NCBI WGS metagenome assembly JAABUX01 (sample SAMN10711883, study PRJNA513361) | rock metagenome | isolation source: Antarctica rocks | place: Antarctica: Victoria Land, Richard Nunatak red sandstone | collected 2016-01-03
CGCAGACTGCTTGTCCGGCATGAGCATCTCCTCACCACCTATAAGGCCTTCTTCCACCTCGCTTGCCTGTGGATCACGCTCAGACGGTGTTTATGAAACAAGCTCTACAGACTTTATCGATTTCCGCAAGGTTGCGGGCTATGTCGGGATGGTGTGGACCTAGCCGTTGCAAGTCATAATCGAGGTGCGGCAGGTAAATCAGCGACAGCGTTGGGTTATAGCGTGCATCGGTTCGCATCGCGCTGTTCGCAATCCACTGGCTGGAACGCACGGAAGTTCTCGGTCCCCAGAAGTCGAAAAGCGGAAAGGTTCCTAGCTGCCGTTGCAGCTCATCTCGTAATTCCGCGGGCTGCGTGTAGATATCGGGCAGCTTGCGTCCATCCGCGGGGTACATCGGGCGTGGGGTAATGGAGTAATCCGCTGAGGAGTACATGTTGTACCAGTTGAAGTAGTTGGCACAGGTAAATGCCGGATCTATCTGCCGGGCGATCTCCCATATCTTCGGCGCCTGCACCAGCTTGTTGGACTGACGCCAGAACTTTACCTCACATTCGTCCGCGAAGTACCATCCATTGCCGACGATGCCGTGACTGTTTGGCAGGACACCCGTGAAGTAGGTCGCCTGTGCCGTGCAGGTCACCGCAGGGGTGACCGCCTCAATAGCCGCCTGTTTGCCGCGCGCGGCAAAAGCTGAGAGCGCGGGCGTCCCCTCGCCGAGTAAAGCGGGGGTCAACCCGACGACATTGAGGACTACGGTCTTGTGCATAACTCATTCAGCACCCAGCGGAACTCGCGCTCGATGGAGGACAGCAGATCGATTTTGAGGGAAGCGGGTAACACATGCCACGTGTACGTTTCAATTTCCAGGTGGGAGCAGATGTTTCCGCTGGCCGCGAGTGCGAGCAGTGCGCAATTTTCCGCTTGTGTCGAGAGTGCAGCGCCGTATTGCCCGGTGTATTGCCCGGTGTATTGCCCGGTGTGTTGCCCGGTGTGTTGCCCGGTGTGTTGCCCGGTGTGTTGCCCGGTGTGTTGCCCGGTGTGTTGCCCGGTGTGTTGCCCGGTAAAGAGCGGCAGGTGGAAGTGGATGCGCCACTCTCCTCCTTTTGCAGGCGTTGCAGAGGCGAGCGCCTCGTCTAGGTCAGTGTAACGCCGCAGGGTACCTTCGACGTCCCGCTCGACAACCTGGTGCAGGTAAATGCAGTCCTTGGTATAGGGCGCGAGCTCGGTCCGGAGCTGATTTATTCCCGTGGATGATCGATCGACAACGATGCGCAAGGCGGAGCTGATCTGGAGCCTTCCAATCGAGATATTGTGAGCCTGCAATAGTGCGAGAGATTGCGCTGGATCTTCGAACTGAATTGCCATGTGGCATGTGTCGAAGCACACCTGGATATGCTCGCGCACATGCCGCCGCGCTGCTTCGATCGTGCAGGACAATCGCTCCGCTAACATGGGGGCGCCCAGCTGCAGTAACGGCCCGTCGAAGAACGCGACCAGCTCCGCTGTGGATTCGATCAATCCATTTGGTTCCGGTTCAATGTCGATATGGATGAAGCGGCCAGTGCGCTCTCGGATTGCGATAAGTTCTGTCGTCACTTCGATAAGGTGAGTCAGGATAGTCGGCCAGGCGGAGCCAGGGTCGTGGATCCAGGGCTTATAAGAAAGCGGCAGGGTCGAGATACCTCCATCCATGCCTTCCGGTAGTAAGCGACTAAGTATCCGGGCCAGGTCGAGGGTATAGAGAACTCTCGCCGTTTGCCGCCAGTCGGGAGAAAAGACTTTACTCTTGACGACCTCCGCATGAAAGGAGCCGAAAGGAAATCCGTTGATGAGCGCGACATAGAGCCCGTATTCGTCGAGCCACGACTTGAACCGGGCGAGCCGGTCTCCCACAAGCAGTTGCGAGGCGGCCAACGCGGAAAGCCGCAGTCCCAGCGCAAAGGGCGCATCCGGGGATAGCCGCCTTTTCAAGGCAATGCCATACTCCCCTATACTCGCTTCCACCTCATCCCAGCTTTCGCCGGCGTGGATGTTGGTGCAATAGGTAAGATCGAGCCGATCCGGCTTAATCCACATCCTGGAGCTCCACCCTGCGATCGGCCGGCCGGATCAGATCTCTGCCTAATCGGAAGTTAGGCGCTTGCGAAAAGAAGCTCAGCGGGTTTTCAAAAACTACTTTGTGAATCATAGCTTCCGAGTGCCGACGCCGGCGCATTTCGAAGATGAACTGCGGCACTGCGAGAGGCACGCTGTAACCCCAGTCGCAGGCGGAATTGACATAGATACCTTCAGCGCCATGTATTTCAAGAATATCGGCGGCGCGCGAGGTAGATACCTTCGTGTTGGGATAAAGCGTGAGCCCACACCGGAAGCCGCTATCGCGGATCATCTCAATCGTATGTTCCTCGGCATGGTCGATCAACACGCGCCGGGGATCAAGATTCGGGAAAGTACCGAGCGCCCGCAGGATAAGTCTGGTTCCCTTGTACTTATCTTCGAGATGAGGAGTGTGGATCAGGATCAACTTATCGTGTTCCAGGGCAAGGGATACATGGTCCTTAAAGGTTTCCAGTTCCAGCAGCGTATTCCGGTTCAGGCCGGTTTCCCCGATGCCGAGGACATTCGGACGGTCGAGGAACTTAGGGATGCGGCCCAGCACCTCCCGTGCCAGAGCCCGGTTCTCGCCCTCCTTCGGGTTCAGGCACAACCAGGTGTAATGCTGGATACCGAACTGCGCGGCGCGCGCGGGTTCAAACTCTGTTAGAACGCGAAAGTAGTCCTCGAAGCTGTCGGCCGAGGTGCGATCCCAGCCGGCCCAGAAAGCAGGCTCCGAAAGAGCGACGCACCCACTCAGCGCCATCATCCGGTAATCGTCGGTGGTGCGTGAGACCATGTGCGCATGGGGCTCGATATAGTCCATCAGAGTTCGCCTTTCCCATTCGCGGCATACGCACCCCAGGCTGCTTGGCGGTCCAGCTGGCCGCGCGGCTCGTCGGTTGGATCGCTGAGCGCAAGGGCGATGCGCTTGACGCGCTGCGGCCCGGGTTCGAGCAGCGCCTGTGCGGCCTGTTTGAGCGCGACGATCCGGAAATCCTCGTCGGGATCCGCGCCGTCGCGCGCACGGTCGACGCGGTCAAAAAACGCAGCGAGTTCGAGCAGGTGGTTGCGGCTTTCCGCGAAGTATTCATCCACAATGCGATCAAGAGTGAGCGGGCAGCTCATACGGTAAATTCCTCCGGAACCGCGGATGCGGCTTCTTCCATCATCTCCAGTGCGTTTCTCATGGTGGGTGTGTCGATCGCATGCACCTCGAAGGGTTGACCGATGCCGCGCAGCATAGTGAGCGTCAACTCGCCCCCGAGATGCTCCCGAAACTCTCCCAAACCCCCGAGTAGTGAGTCGGACCGGCTTGCCTCCGGCGGCAGCGCCAGGGGAAATCCCAGCTCCGTGAGAAGCGAAAGAATGCGCCGCCATTCTGGCTCGCCAAGCCAGCCCATGCAACAGGAGTAGGTGCTATCCAGTGCAATGCCGATCGCCACTGCTTCGCCGTGCCGCAATCGGAAACCGGTAAGCTGCTCCAGCTTGTGCGCGGACCAGTGCCCGAAATCGAGCGGCCGCGAGGACGTGGCCTCGAAGGGATCGCCGCCCGTGCCGATGTGCAGAAGGTGCAACTCCGCCGAGCGATGCACCAGGTGCCGCATGGCGTCCTCGTTCCGGGCGACCAGGTCCGGCGCATGGCGCTCCAGGAAGTCGAAGAACGCCCCATCTTTGAGCAGCGCTACCTTGACGGCTTCCGCGGTTCCACCCATCCAGTCCCGCTGCGATAGCGACCGGAGAAAAAAGAAATCGTTGATGACGGCAAACGGTGGCGCAAACGTGCCGACGAAGTTTTTCTTGCCGAACGCGTTCACGCTATTTTTCACGCCAATGCCGGAGTCGTCCTGCGCGAGCACCGTAGTGGGCATGCGGATGAGGCGGACCCCCCGATGCGCCGTCGCTGCCGCAAACCCGACAAGATCGAGAAAGGCGCCCCCGCCCACGGCCAGAACAAAGGATTGCCGGCAGATCCCGAACTCGTGGATTGCGGTTTGCACGACTTCGTACAAACGGTCTGCATTTTTCCCGGCTTCGCCGCCGGCGAGAACCAGGGGAGGGCGGACCAGGCGGATCGCGGCTCGGTGATGGTCCGCGTAGGCCCTGATCCGGTCCCCAAGGCCAGGGTCCGCTTGCAATAAACCTTCATCGACGACGCAAAGCATATCGTGCTGTCTGCTCCGCTTGTCTCCGAGTGTTTCGACAAGCACCGCGTTATCCATGGCGAAAACGTCTGACGTGAAGTGGACAGGATAGCTGTAAGGGACTGTGAACTGCTGATGAAGTGATCTCATAAGGGTCAGGTAACCGGGAAAAGCCGGGCCAGCTCGCCGGCCACTACCGCAAGGGACAGAATGGCCGCACCCAGGACGATGCCGCCGTAGGGAGCCGCAAGAGCCGCGTCAAGAACGATCAAAGATACGATACCGGCATGCACGGCAACGCGGATCGGCCCTGCCGAGGGAGTTCGATATGCTCGCCAAAACGGTGGTCCCACTCTGGCCAATAGCAGCACGGCAAACGGAAGCAAGCGGAAGAGGCGTTGCGCGGAGCCCTCGCTGAGGGCTGCCAGGCCCACCATCACTGCCGTAAGCAGCAGGAGCGCGAACCTGCCGGCGGCGACGTTCCCGCCGTGCACTTCACCCCGGCTCAGAGTGGTAATTGCCGCGATGTAGACCAGCGGAAAGAGCGCAAGAAACCATGTATGGGCCAGCATCGCAGGCGCCGCGGAAAGTCCCAGCAGAAGGTTGAGCGCCCGGCACGAACCCATGACGATGGGGCCGGAGGATCGCGGCTTGGCAAAAGCGTCATACAGCAGGATGGCTGCCGCGAGAAGGGCAGCAAGGATCCCTGAAAGCTGGGAGGCGTGCGAGGCCAGAGCGATCCCAAAAATCAGCAGCAGCGTTCCCAGCGCCGCAGCCACACGAGCCGGCACAAGCCCGGCAGGAATGGCCCGCTCCGGCCGCTCCGCCGCGTCTATGTGCCGGTCGAAGTAGTCGTTCAGGACGACACCGCCTGCGTACAGGCTGATGCTTGCGCCGACCAGCCACGGCAGAGCGCGTCCGTGCGCGGCGACGATGACCGAGCCGGTCAGAACGTCGGCAGCTGCGGTCACCAGGTTCGCAGGTCTCACCAGGCGCAGGTACGCAGCCATACGCGCTTCGGCCCCTAGAACAACAGGTTGTCGATAAGCGAGCGGCATCAGTGTGGGCATAAGGGAGTCTCACTGACGTTTTCAAGACGCCATTCCACCGTAGGATGCCTGCCGCGATGAACTCTTCGCTGCTGTGAAATCAGATTTGGATACGGCCCAAAACCATCGGCCCTCCACGCCGCATCAAGGAGTCAAACTATAGAGTTCTACGACGCGACCCAAGGCTGTAACGAAATCGAACAAACGGAGATCCTCGAGAGAATGGACGCAACCGGAAAACGCTCCCGCGACAGCATCGCCGACGTCTGGGGGGGCGCGCACGCCCTACCTCGGGCAATGGCCGGCACGGGTCGATCAGAATCTTACGGAGTTGCCGGACCGCTGGGTACAAAGTGCCTGCATGCTCTGCTCGAACGGCTGCGCAATGGACATCGGCGTCAAAAACGGACGCATGGTGGGGGTTCGCGGGCGCGCGATGGATCACGTCAACCTTGGCCGCCTTGGACCCAAGGGATTGAACGGCTGGATGGCCAACGCGAGCGCCGATCGTCTCAAACGTCCCTTGATCCGGCGCGCATCTGGTCTCCAGGAAGCAAGCTGGGACGAAGCGATGAGCCTGATCGTCTCCCGCACCCAACAGCTCACGCACGATTACAGCGTGAACACACTCGGTTTTTACCACACAGGCCAGCTCCTGCTTGAGGAGTACTACACGCTCGCGCTCATCGTGCTGGGCGGCCTCGGAACCAACAACCTGGATGCGAATACACGCCTCTGCACGGCGACCGCCGAGGCGGCCTTGTGCGAGTCGTTCGGTACAGACGGTCAGCCGGGCTCCTACGCGGATATCGACACGACCGATGCGCTGTTTCATATCGGGCATAACGTCGCTTCGCAGCAGACGGTGTTGTGGATGCGCATTCTGGATCGCCTGCACGGTTCGAACCCGCCTCGTCTCATCGTCGTCGATCCACGGCGAACCGATACCGCGAGTGAGGCTCACCTGCATATCGCGCCGCGGGTGGGAACCAATCTCGCGTTCATGAACGGTCTGCTCCACCTTGTTCTTCGCAACGGCCATGTCGATCACAACTATGTCAATGCGCACACGCTCGGGTTCGAGGCTCTCCAGCAAACAGTGGAGCAGTACCCGCCGAAGCGGGTAGCGCACATTTGTGACATCCCGGCAGCGCAGCTGGAGCAGGCAGCCGAGATTGTCGGCACGACGCCGAGGCTCGTGTCCACTGTGTTGCAAGGTGTTTACCAGTCGCCGCACGCGACAGCCGCAGCCGTTCAGGTCAACAATCTGCACCTTGTCCGGGGCATGATCGGCAAACCCGGCTGCACGGTCTTTCAGATGAACGGCCAGCCCTCGGCTCAGAACTCACGCGAAACTGGCGCGAGCAGCACCTTTCCCGGAATGCGCAACTGGCACAACCCGGCACAGGTGGCGGAAATCGCTCGGCTCTGGAATGTGGAGCCGAAGAGCATCCCGTCATACACAGAGCCGACACGCGCGATGGAAATTTTCCGCCGGGTGGAAACAGGCTCTATCCGGTCGCTGTGGATCACGGGCACCAACCCCGCGGTTTCCATGCCGGATCTGCCGCGGATCCGGCGCATCCTCTCGAAGCCTGATCTGTTCCTGATCGTGCAGGACGCATTTCTCTCGGAAACAGCGGAATTCGCCGATGTCGTGCTGCCGGCCGCGATGTGGGGCGAGAAAACAGGCACCTATACCAACACCGAGCGAACGGTTCACCTGTCCTACAAAGCCATTGAGCCGCCAGGGGAAGCGAGGGCCGACTTCGATATCCTGCTCGACTTCGCCAGGCGAATGAACCTACGAGACAAGGACGGTGCGCCTTTGGTGAAGTGGTCCACGCCGGAAGGGGCCTTTGACGCGTGGCGCGCGATGAGCGCGGGGCGTCCATGCGACTACAGCGGCCTCAGCTACGCGAAGCTGACCGGCGGATCCGGCATTCGCTGGCCCTGCAATGAGCGTTTCCCACAAGGTACAGACCGGCTCTACACCGACGGCGTGTTCAACACGGCGCCGGACTACTGCGAGAGTTTCGGACACACCCTTCTGGACGGCGGCGAGATCCCTGAGAGCGCGTACCGGGCACAGAATCCAGGGGGGCGCGCGTTCCTCAAGGCCGCCGAGTACCAACCGCCGCCGGAGGTGCCGGACAGCGAATACCCTTTCATCGCAACCACGGGCCGAGTTGTGTATCACTGGCATACGCGCACCAAAACGGGCCGCGTCGCGCCTTTGCAGGAGGCCGCGCCGGACGCCTTTGTGCAGATCGCGGAGGGGGACGCGGCGGCCCTCGGCATCCACGAGGACGACTGGGTCGAATTGCAGACGCGACGGGGAAGTGTGCTCGTACGCGCACGTCTCGGCAGAATCCGTGCCGGCCACGTGTTCGTGCCTTTCCACTACGGCTATTGGGACCACTGGAACCGGAAACGGGCCGCGAACGAGTTCACGCCGTCTGTCTGGGATCCAGTCAGCAAGCAGCCGTACCTGAAATCTTCCGCGGCGCGGCTGGTGCGGGTCGCCGCTCGCTCCCTGGCCGCCGCTCAGGCAGACAGCGTCGGCGACAGACTGTTAGCACCGCAAAAGCATGCCTACGAGGACAAAACCATGAGCAACTCCCCCGCGACGCCGCACCCCGGACAGCCGCACCCCGGACAGCAAATCCCTGTGTATCTGGGCATCGTCGTGCGTGGTGAGCAGGCGCTCGCCGAGGCATATGAGACCGTGGCGCAGCACCATGCCACAAACGATGAACTCAGAACAAGGTGTGGGGAGTCCGCCGCGCGCAGCCGCGCCGGCGCAGCCAGCCTCCGTTCGCTTGCGCAACAGTATGGAACCAGCGAGCAGGCCGAAGCCGAGCAGCTACGGGGAGCCATGTTCGGGGGCCTGCGAACAGGCAACCTGGGGCAGCTCAGGGACCTTCACGATCTCTACACCCTGACGTCATATCTCAGCATCGGGTTTTTCGCTCTCAAGCAGGCCGGGAGCGCCCTGAGGAACACGGCACTCACCGCCACCGCGACGGCCCGCATGGATGAACTCACTTCGGAAGAAGGCTGGTTGAACAGTGAAATCCGGGCAATTGCAGCGCAGGCGCTTGTGGTTCCAGCTTCGGGATAATATGTTCCAGTGCCGGCTCAGATTCGAGCCGGCCGCTTTCAGGGCTCCGCGCGGTACAACACTGAAAGGCATCCAAGCTCGAGCGTGATCTCCTGCAATAGATAGTGGTGGACATACTTCTGGCTGGTCACCTGCAGCGTGAGGTCGGTGATTTCCACCAGGCCCAGTGCGAGCCCGATGTCGTTGGCCACGCCGAAAGCCACAATACCGTCCAGGCTCGCATGGACCAGCTGCTGCAAATCTCGCCAGCCCGAAGCCGCACCCCCCGCGAAGCCTTCCAGGTCGGCCGTGAGCTCACGAGCCTTCGCGAACAAGGTTCCGGTTAGGTTGTTTGGGCTTTTCGGCTCGCGGCCGATCAGGCGCAGCAGTTCGGCCGCCTTACTCTCATGCGTCCGGGCCCGCTCCGCCACCTCCGTCAGGTACCCCCGCAGGTGCGAGTCGTGCATCTTGGGCTGAGTATCCTCAGCCAGTTTGCGAAACGAAGTCTGCACAGTTTGCACGAAGTGAAACCATCGCTCCGCGCGGTCCATGCTCAGTTTCCAGTTCGCTTTATCGATTTCAATAATGACAGGGTGAGCCAGCGCAGCCATTTTCATTTCCTCATTTCGCACAACTATGCATCATCACGGGTGACGCGCCACAACACACCGGTGTGCGCATAGGCGACCATGGTATTGCGCTTGATATCCACGGAGCCAAAGTCAAGCACATACAGGCTTTTCCCATCGGGATGGAACTTGCAGTCAACGGGCCGCTCCAGTCCGCCGCTGCCGGGGATCGCGCCCGCGGGGCCCCGTTGCTTGTTGCGTAGGAACGGCTCGGAGGTGCCGGTCTCCACATCGACCAGCGCGACCTGAAAGCCGCGCTTGAATGCTTCGGGCCGGGTCGTATTCAAGGGCGCCAGCGTGCCCCACTGAGTGAGGAACAGCTTGCCGCGATGCCCAAAAATATCCGAGCGGGAGAAATCCATCATGGTCAGGCAGGTGTGCGGCTCAAACAGGGCTGCCGCAGGCCCTGACAGCGGAGGCGGATTCTCAATCAGCTGTTTGGCCTGGGTGCCACGGTTCGGTTTGTGGCGTTCGTCCCATAAAGGAAGCCCCAGACCGCTGTAGTCGGGGAAACCGAACCATTCCGGCGTGGACACGGAGCCGAACGGCTTCGAGGCATTCTTCACATGCCAGACGCGATCGGGATCTTCGCCGACAGCGCGGTTGCCCTTTTCTTCGAAGTCGTTGTCGGAGATATAAAGTTCCCCCGCTTCGTTGAGGGCAAGGCCGTAGGGGTTGCGAATGCCCCAGGCAAGCATCTCGGGCTCGGAGCCGTCAGGGCGGGCGCGATACACGCCCGTGCTGCACCAGAACTCACCCTTGATGACCTCGCCCTTTTCGGCCGGCACGCCGTAGGGCTTGAAGGCTCCGGTGGGGGTTGTGTCGTTATAAGGGATTACCGGGTCAAAGCTCCAGACATTGTTGCCGGTCAGCGTAACATCCTGCCCAGGCACGTCATGCGCATGCGGGTGGCGCGCGACATCGACCGTAAAGCCGCTGGGCTCAATCACGCCTTGCTGAGATACCGACCCCTGCGCGAAATAGATGTTTCCGTCACTGTCGAACACCGGGCCGCCGGGTTCGTGCCAGCCGCCGTCCGGCAGTTTATCCACCAGAACCGTTTTCTCTCCGGTCACGGGATCAAAGCGAAGCAGGCGCGTGGTGTAGCCACCCTTGGCCATGGCATACAGCTGCCCATCATGGAACGCCAGGCCGCGCGGGCCGCCCTCCTCGAGCTGCGCCAGGACCTGCACAGCGCCGGAGGTCTCGAGGCGAAGAATGCGCGGCGGCATCCATGGGCGCGTGGGCCAGGTGGTGCCTCCCTCCGCGATAAAGACCGTGCCGTCGGGGGCGATCGCCATGCCGCATGGCATGGAGAGGCCAATGGCAACCGCTTCCACCCTGTACCCGGGGGGCGCCACTACGTCGTTCGGGTCGACACGGCGCCGTGCTGTAGTGGGTAGATGTTCAACGACTCCGCTATCGGCAACTACGGATGAGATAGGTTCAATCAAGGTACGCGTCTCCGGCTCGGTTCTGACAAACGCGGACGATTTACTCCCCCGCCCAGCAGTGGGAAGCGCGTTCTCCCCTGCGACTCGAGTCGCGCGGCTAAATCACGATCATCCCGTCAACAATCGCGCTTGCTCGCCCTTGATGGCAGGCTCCGGTTGCTGTTTTAAAGCCGTACGCCCTCATAACTCGCAACAGCTTGCTGCAACAGCTTGGTGCAACAGCTGGCTGCTGAGTGACAGCCGCGTTTCGGCCAATATCAGGCGTAAAATAAAATATATGCAACAGAATCGCAGCTTCTTGGACTCCTCAAGTTCGTCCTACGGCACCCTGAACGGCGCGCAATCGATTGGGCAGACCGATGCCACCTCCCGTCTGCTGGGCAAGGTTCTTGGCATCGTCAGCGTGGCCTTTGCGCTGACCGCGGCCGGCAGCTATGTTTCGCTTTCCATCCCGCCCGGCATCGCCCTGCTTGTCATGCTGCTCAACTTCGGCACGCTTTTCGCGATCAATGCGGTGCGCGCTAACCCCGCGCGGCAGATGACGCTGCTATACGCGTTCGCCTTTTTTGAAGGCATCGGCTTGGGGCCTACGATCCAGCACTACCTGCGCCACGGCGGCTCCCACCTGATCGAAACCGCCGCGCTTACGACGGCCATCGGCATGGCCATGCTGGGCACGGTGGCCTATGCGGTCTCGGTCGACTACCGGAAGGTGCAGTCGATTGGAGCGTTTTTCCTGATCGGCGTGATCGTGCTTTCGCTCGCGACCCTGTTCTTCCACTTTGTGGAGCCGACCACAATCAGCTGGATGATCCTGGCGGTGTTTTCGGTGCTCACGGTGGGTGACTTCGCCCGCGTCCGTGCCGGAGGCGGCGGCGCCACCGCGGCCGAGCTCGCGCTGTCTATCTTCCTGGACGGCCTGAACCTGTTCCTCGCCGTGCTCCGCATTTTCGGCGTCCGGGGCGGCAACGACTAGACGGGCTGGTGTCTCGAGCAGCCGCTCGGGATGCTCCTAAAAGCCGAGCGAAGCCCAGCCCATTCCTCCCAGCCATTGGCTCCGCGATGCGCAGCGCCATACCGTGACGTATGTCGAGGGGCAGGTCGAGATTGCGTGCGAAGAACGCTTCCAAAACGCGCGCGTCCGCCGGTCCGAGCCGGGCAACCGCGTCCCACGGAACGGCTGGAGATTTCACGGATATTACACTCGTAAATGCAGGCGCGCTATCCGGGAACAGGCTATTTCCCCATCGCGGCTTCTCATTCTTGACAAACGCAGTTTCAAAGGGCTACTGTCTGCCGTGCGTTGACAGCGTTGTCAAGGAAGTTCCAAGAATCACGGGCTATCGTCGCAAGGTTGAAGCGGTACCGTGCCAAATCGAGGTCCGAGAGTGAATCCATACCTGTATCGCCATACATCCATGCATTTTCGCAGCCCGCTCTTTCCTGCTGGTGCTCTGTTCCTCGCCTCACTTTTATGTGTGACGCAAATACACGCGCAAACCACGAATGCTTCGGTGAGCGGCAGCGTCAACGACCCCAGCGGCGCCTCCATCGCCGGCGCACAGGTAACGGCACAGAACAGCGGAACCGGTCTGACGGTGACCGCAACCACGACCGACGCGGGCACCTACACCCTGACAACTTTGCCTCCGGGAACGTACAAGGTCACCGTCACAAAACAAGGCTTTACGACAAACGTGCAAAACGGACTTCAGCTCACGGTCAGCCAGAATGCGACTTTGAAAACGATACTCACTGTCGGGGCAACGAACGAAACCGTCTCAGTCACTGCGGCCGGCAGTGTCATCAATCAGAGCACGGCGGAGTTGAGCGAAGTAGTTAATGAGCACTCAGTAAAGCAGCTGCCGCTGAACGGTCGCGATCCCTCCAGCCTCGTTCTGCTTGCGCCTGGCATGACGAACGTGTTAAACGCCGGCGGATTTTTACAGACAACAAACGCCTTTCCGACCGAGTCGGGTGCCTCGGCCAATGGTGGACGCCAGGGAAGCACTTACTATCTTCTGGACGGCGTGCAGAACATGGATACATATCTGCTTCTGGCCGCTCCTTTTCCAAACGCGGATGCCACGCAGGAGTTTCGCGTCATCACCAACAACTACGACGCGCGCTACGGCTTTGCGCCCGGCGCGGTTGTCACCATTCAGACGAAATCCGGGTCGAATGACTTTCATGGCGGCCTCTTCGAGTTCCTGCGCAACAATGACCTGAACGCCGGAAACTACTTCACCCATGCGGTTGACCCGCTCAAGCGCAACCAGTTCGGCGGCTATCTGGGCGGACCAGTTAAGAAAGACAAAATCTTCTTCTTCGCCAACTATCAGGGAACCAAGGCCACCACGACAGCTGCGACAAACACCACGTTTGACCCGACTGCCGCCATGCTCGCGGGGGACTTCAGCGCGGTCCCGACCAACCTCGGTGCGCCGTTTGCAACGATCAATGGAAAGCGGAACCAGATCAACCCTGCCCTGTACAGTTCCGCGGCCGTGGCGCTCTCGGCCCTTGTCCCTCCTGGACAAACTCCAGCTTCGGGAGAGGTGAATTACGCCGGAGCCCCCCAAAAGTACAGCTACAATGAAGCAACCGGCCGCGTGGACTGGGATATCAACAAAAGTCAGCGCCTCACCATTCGTAATTTTCTCTTCTTTTTCGATCAGCCTGAACAAACGATCAATGGCAATATCCTGAACAACACAATTGGGCAAAGAGGTCGTTTATACAACGAGCTCATCAGCCATACCTGGACCATTTCCCCTACCTCGGTCAACATCATTTCGGGCGCATGGCTACAGAATGATATCTTCTCCGCCGGCCATGTGACCGACCGTAATGGTCAGCCTGTCTGCCTCTCGCAATTCATTAACGTGGCCGATCCGGCAGGAACGTGTTACCCGCAAAACGGGATACAGATCAGCAACGGTTTCGGGCAGCCGGGCACCGCTCCCAATCTTGAGGATCGCCGCACATGGACCATCACTGACGACTTCACGAAGGTGTTGGGGCAGCACACGCTTACAGTAGGCGGCAATGCGCTGCACCAATATGCAAGCGAAGTAGCTGCGTATCCTTCCAATCCCCGCATATCCTTCAGTGGGCAATATACAGGCTTTGGCCTAGCTGATTTCCTACTGGGCCGCGCCAGTAGCTTCTTGCAGGGTGCGGGCGAAACGCAGAACCAGACCGGCATCGTTCTGGGCATTTATGCGCAGGATTCCTGGCGCTTCCGTCCAAACCTGACCCTGACCGCCGGCGTGCGCTGGGAACCGAATCTGCCGCCCTCGGTCGCAAACGGCCGCGGCGCGGCGTTCATTCCAGGCGAGCAAAGCACGCGCTACCCCAACGCTCCGCGCGGCCTGGTTTTCCCGGGCGATCAGGGTGTGGACGCGTCTCTGCTGCCGCGTGACTATCGCCAGTTCGGCCCACGCATCGGCGTAGCCTGGCAGCCGCAGTCGCTGCCGAATACCGCGATCCGCGGAGCCTTCGGTATGTTCTTCTCGCCACTTGAATACAACATCTACAACCACACCGCCGATATCAACCCGTTCAGCCCCACATACAATTTCAGCGGCACGGCAACCCAGTTCATTCCGCTGCAGAACCCTTACTCGTATATCAACTCCGGTGCGCCCGGCCTCGTCAGCCCCTTCCCGCCTTTCGCTTCGGCCGGTCAGAACCCCCCGTCCACAGCCACCTTTCCATCGGGTCCGCTAAGTATAGGCGACGTCTTCTCACGCGATTTCAAGTTGGGGACAACGCAGAGCTGGAACCTTTCCGTCGAACAGCAGTTTGGGAGCAACTTCGCTCTCCATCTTGCCTATGTCGGCAGCGAATCCTATCACCAGGTCATACCCATCGATCTAAACCCCGGCATCTACAATGCCAGTGGCCTCCGGACCACCTACGGGACTTTCGGACAGATCCTGCAAAATACCAGCGTCGGCACCGCCAAGTACAATTCGCTTCAGGTCGGGGTAGAGAAGCGGCTCTCGCACAACCTGCAGTTTCAATCGAACTTCACTTGGTCGCGCACGGAAGACACCTTTTCCGCAGCCAGCCTGTCCTTCAGCGGATCACTCCCCGACCCATTCGACATTCGTTTCAATTATGGCAAATCAGACCTGAACATTCCAATCATCTCTGTCAGCAACTTCGTCTACACAACACCTTACCTGCCGGGCCATAACTTCTTGCTGCGCCAGGCATTAGGGGGATGGGAAGTGAGTGGCATCTACACCATGCAGTCAGGAACGCCTTTCGGCATTGCCGGCGGCAACGGGAGCAACAATTCAGGTGCACAGCAGTTCGGCGATCGCGCTAACTTTGCACCCGGCTATACTGCTACGACTCAGGTCGCATTGCGCCAGGGAAGCAGAGCGCAACAACTGGCCAGGTACTTCAATACGGCGGCGTTTCAACCCAACGTACCGGGAACATTCGGCAATACCCCGCGAAACCTCTTCCAGGGTCCCGGAATCAACACGGCGGACAGGCGGACATAGGACTAATGAAGAACTGGACGTACCGTGAGCGCTACAATACACAGTTCCGCTGGGAGATGTTCAATGCTTTCAACCGTCCCAGTTTCGCCAACCCAAACAATGACCCAACAAGCGGGAACTTTGGACAAATCACTTCGATCGGTTCGGTTCCGCCACGCGTGATGCAAGCGGCTCTGAAACTGACCTTTTAACCGCTGAGCTCAACAATGGTTGGCTCCGGAACCACATTTCTGGAGCCAAACCTGCAGCCGCACAACGGCGCTTATCCGAAAAGTGACCATAACCGAGTAGGAATGGGATAAAGGCATAATCGTCGCTGGAACCACTCTTGCTCGTGAGCATTACGTGTGTCGACGCTTCTGTCAGGACTACAGATGCATTCGGGACTACGGTCCCGCTGGAGTCTGAAACAGTACCTTGGATGCTGCCCGTTCCTGTAATTTGCGAGTTGGCTTGTGCGGCGAACATAAGCAGGGCAACCCCGAAGAGAACTGTTCCCCAGCGCTTGACGATCCCTGAATGTTCAGGGCTTTCATTTCGCATGAAAGCGTCCAGTATCGCCAACGGCGATCTTGCGACGCGCTTACAACCGCGCACGACGGTCTCGCTGATTTCCACCCTGGCTCCCTCTCGACAGAGAATTTTCCGATGATGTGAAAAAGAGCACCGATACAAAGGCATGCAAACTTCTAACGCCGCTGTGACTCTGCATAAGTCACCTGTGACAACGGTCTCTCCACAGTCGAAAAATACTTACTCCGCGCATCATTCGCTTGTTAATCACTTCTTAAACCATCTCTGAGGAGAACGTGTTCCTGGCCACCATCTTCCATCTATGTAGAACACTTCGACTCAGCAGGTTGCCGTGACGACAGATATTGCCTCATCCTGCCTGCGAAACTGGGGGGCGATTAATCACAGCAAGTTTGGCAAGGAGATTTGCGTACTTCAGATGGACGGGCTTGCACCGGACAAACTCCTGCACAAAGACGAAGAAGTCTCAGCGGCAACGATCCATTAGATAACTCGAGATGGGATAAATAGAACAAAGCTTTAGCGCAGGCACCAACATAAAGCAGCACCAAAGAAAGTGTGAACCGGTACAAAGCTCACACTTTCCTTCCCCTCGCCTGGATCAGCGCGACCCGCGACTTTCGGCAACAGCGGGAAGCACGTCGTAAAGCGGACGCGCCGGCTTCACTTCCGGATTCTCGTCAGCCACCGATATCGCCAGAATGCGAATATTTTCGTTATTGGGCAGCTTGATGGTCTTTGCCGCAGTCGGAAGATCTATCGCATACGCAAACAGATACGAATAGGCATAGTCGACATTCTTTCCTGCTGCATCATGGTGATGGCTGCTGTACCAGGCTAGGTCGGCACGCTTGATGAAGCCGGGCTTCAGCCCCGTCATCTGCCCATAGTGGTCATTGGAGACGTTAGCCGAACTCCACTGCCGGTCATCCCACTGGCCGATAAACCCACCCCAATCCTCAACGTTCAACTCGGTCTGCTTACCGCCAACGTCAAACATTGCTTTCTGATCGCCATGAGCGGAAGCCGCGAGCACGTAGACGCGATTGTAGTGACCTGCGGGAAGCTCGATCGTCTGGCCCTTCGCCGCCACCGCGTTGGGCGTACCGCTCTTCGCCCCTGCCAGCTGAAAGCGGACATCGTTGAACTGGATCTGCGAAGGCAGCATCTCTGCCGGCAGCGCATTGCCTTTGCCGTCAAACCCGCCCGCCGAGCGATCCCCGTCGTTGCTTGCCGTTGCGAGATCATAGCGCAACGGCACCGGAGTCGACCGCACCTCCGCAACCCTGGCAGCAGGTGCAGCCAGCCGTAGCGCGAAAGTGCGCGGCTGATACCCGCCAAACGACGTGACAAGTGCGCCTTCCGTCAGAGTCGCCGATCCCACCGGCTGTTCCTGTCCATTCACTTCACGTGCACTGGTAATGGGCGCCGCGAAAGAGATCTTTACGTCCGGCTGGGGCTTGCCGTCCATCTCCACCATACGCACGATCACTTCGTCACTCAGCTCCGCTTTCTTGATAGCCAGAACCCGTATCCGAGGATCACTCACATGCAGCAGAGAAAACGTCCGGCCCAACGTCCCTTCGTGCTTTGCTGTCTCAAAGGCAAAAAGCGGCGCATTCAGTCGCTCAGCCTGCCAGTCGGTCTGCGCAGTGCGCCAGCCGGCGGCGTGTCCCGCAAATCCGTAGACGAACTCGTGGTGTCCAATGTCCTGCGTAGCCTGGTCCGGGTAGCCTCCGGCAACACCCGGAGTAACCAGCAGTGTCAGGCGCAGCGTATGGTCGTTCGGCTTGTCCGATCCGTTCTTGCTATCGGTCAGAATCGTCGCTCCAAACTCGCCGCTCATGTCGGTCAAGTCGATCCATTGGTGAGACGCCACTTCGAATTTCTTTGGTTCCGCCGTGGGCCGCTCAATCGTACCGATATCCCAGTTATACGTCGTCATCTGGTTCGAAGCGGTAAGTGGAAACGTGGTTCGAAGCGGTAAGTGGAAACGTCGCCTTTAGGTTCGACTCCCGCGTCTTCCAATCAATCACGTTGCCGAATTCCACACGCTTCCCACCGTCGCCCGCGGATAAGCTGACGGTTTGAACAAAATGCGAACCCGCGGTCTCCCGCGTCACCTCAACGGCAACACGCGCCGGCCCGTCTTCAACCACTCGAATCTGCGCCGAGCCTGAGACAAATGCCTTGGGCGCCGCCTGCTCCTGCTCCCAGTCCATATTCCACGCCGGCCACTGCGAGGGATTGTCATACGAAATAGCCAGCCGAGCGGGAGCGGAAAGCATCTCCCTGCCGTTCTCCTTATCGAAGATGCTTGCGACGTCGCCGTCCCCGTTGAGCCGCACGCGATAGTACGCGTTCTCCAGCCCATCTTTCGACACTTGCAAAGACGCGGAACCAGCCGCACCCTCGCCAGCCTGCACATCGTAAACGGCATAGCCGACGGATGGCACACTGGCCACAAAAATCACCTTGCCATTCGAAATCTGCGCCGGAACCTCCTTTCCGTCCGGAGCCGTAACACGGACTGCTTTCGGCATCCCGCTCGGAAAGTCCACCTTGGCTTCCACAACATCTTCGCGTGCAATATTCAGAGGGTTAAAAACAACCAGCGGCACCCCTTTGGTCGTGGTGTCCAGCGTTGCAGCCACGCCCTCGACGGCATTGTCCAGCACCCCGGCAAACTGATTCAGGGCAATCACGTCGTCGTTCCATGCGAACTCATACGACCGGGGCGTAGCGGTTCCAGCCGCAAGATCATGAAAATGCGCGCCCATCGCCAGCGTCCACGCGCCGTTTAGCCGCTCGAGCGGATACGGCCGCGCACCCAGCCACTGGGCCGCGATCGACGATTTCTCCGCCGCATCCGCCAGCAGCTCCTCATGTCGAATCCAGCGCTTCTGGTAAGCCTGCGAAGTCAGCGACCCGGCGGAGTGATTGGTCAACTCCATCTCACCCGTGTAACGCGGAAGGCCTGCCTCTTCTTTCGGCGTGATATTGAGGAACATCTGATCGGCGGTCGCCGAAACCACATGCACCGGCCCGTTGCCTACCTGCACGGCGGGCGACTCAGGCTGCGCTTGCCCACGCGGCATGGCTTGTCCCGGCGCCGGCAGGCTCACGCTGCCCTTCGTCACGATAGCCTCCAGCCTCTTGACGGACTCCTCACGCGGAGCGCCGCCAATGTCGCCGGTCCCGTAATAGTGATAATCGGTGAAAACACCGCTCACCTTGCCGTTTCGCTCCACACGCGCAGCCCAGTCGCCCTGGTATCTTTGCAGATCCAGGTCTGCCTGCACCTTGGTGAGTTCAGCCTGCTGACGGCGCAGCTCGTTCAGTTCCTGGAAGTCAGTCCCATTCACCTGCTGACCGTTCTGTCTTGCCTGCTGCACTCTCCCCCGCACCGCACTCATCTTCTTTTGCACATCCGCCAGACCCGGATCGCTCGGCGGCGGCGGCAGCGGCGTGCTCAGATCGGTATCGATGGTCCCCCCATAACTGCCGGGGTTTATCCCCGCAAGCACACTCTCCCCATCCGGCCCCACCCACACACCCACGTTGAACGGCGTCCCTTCCGGCGTCCTCTCCATGGACTGCACGCCTCCCCCATCGGCCGAAGAACCCCACACCAGCTTCTGCGTTGAAAAACCCTTCACGCCGGAGTGCGCCAGGATGGTCGGCAAGGAGGACGGAAATCCGAAACAGTCCGGCAACATGTACTCAGCGCTGGCCTTGCCAAACTCGCTGCGGAACCAGTCGTTTCCATACAGGATCTGCCGGATAATGGCTTCACCGCTGGGCGCGTTGACATCGCCCTCTTCCATCGAAGAACCCGCCGGGAACCAGCGGCCTTCGTCGACATACTTCTTCACTTTCGCGAAATCTGCGGGAAAATACTCCTTCATCAACCGGTACCGATTGGCTCCGCTGAAGTTGAAAGTGTAATGAGGGTACTTTTCAAACAGCTGAAAGTTGTCCTCCATGGTCTTGCGAAGGTATTCGTCAATGACCTGCGGATACTCCCAGCGCCACTCCGTATCGAGATGCGCATAACCCACCACGTAGAGCGTAGGCTGCTTGCTCAGGTCCGGCTTATCAGCGGTTTGCGCGCGGGTTACAGCAGGCAGGGCAAGGGCGAACAGCATGCCCGTACCCAACGCAGTCCGAAAATATCTCATTCACTTCTCCAGGGCCGTTCGTATCATAAAGTCAGAGCGCGAGCACAAGCCGGCGCGCAAGGGAGTTTTCAGCTACTTCAAAATAGCACTCCCGTGGACGAACAACTCGCTCGGCGCACCGCTTGGGTAAGAAGTGGTCTCATCAACTCACTCACCTTGAAGACGCTTCGGATGAGACCCGCCGCCGAAGCAGGTCTCAGATCTCTAGCCGAAGCCACTAAGCCATAGATGAGACCACTTCAACCGGCCACCCTATTCTTTTCCCACCGTAATCGGTCCGCTCCACACAGACCACATTCCGCTGACCGCGACATCGCTGTCAACCTGTTCGCCCCGACAGCGTCATCGACGGTCTGTTTGCATCCACCCCACTCCTCAATCCTCCATCGGCTTCACTTTCGGCGAGGTCACCTTCACGGCCTCTGACGCAGCACTGCTCCCGTCAGCACCAACCGCAACGACTGTGTAGGAAGCCGACTCCCCCCGCTCCGGCGCAGGCTCCGTAAATGTCGGCGTCGTCAACCCCATCGCGATCGTCCTGGCCTCGGGCTCAAGCGTGCTCGTCCGCAACACCCGATACACCCGCGCCCCAGCCACCGGATTCCAGGCCAGCGTCAAATCACCGCGCAACACGGACGCTTTCGCCCCGGCAGGCGCCGCCGGCCTGGCCGCCTTCTCGTTTGGCAGCAGCCCGTACACGCAGAACTGGCCGGTCCCCACATTCTCCGCGCCAAAACTCGCCAGATACACCCTTCCATTCGCGATCGTCGGCGGCGCCATCTTGGAGTACTCACCGCAATCATCGCGCCACGGAACTTCGAGTGAATTCCACAACTCATGGCGTATATCGTCCGCGTCGTAGGCATGCAGAACCCCCGGCCGCGACTCATGCCACGAGTCCCCAGTCGCATGGATCGCCGCCCACAAAATCCCGTCCTTATTCCCGTTCGCAGAAAGCGACAGCATCGCCCCTGGATGCCCCTCATTCGGCACATCCCGCATCATCCACGGCGTCTCTCCGAGCCTCTCACCTTCCAGCTTGTACACCTTCGCCTTGTCCCGCTGCCCCCACACATACAGTAGGTTGCCGGCTTTCGCGCTCTGCCAGTACACCAGGCTGTGCAGATGCGACGCCGTCGCAGGGAAATGCTGCAGCGCGTGTTCGTCGCCCAGGTGCCCAAGGTTGCGCGTGTCCAACATATAGAGCACACCTTCCTTGCCGCCGCCGAGCACCAGGTGCGTCCCCGGGATCAACGTCGCGCCCGAAGAATCCAGGTCGGTATCCCCCTTGTCCAGGGCAAAATGGTTGGTCGGCGTAAACCAGTCCAGCAGCTTGAGCCGCGGCGTCAGCTTCAAAAAACTCTCGCTGAAGTTCCTCACGCCATCCCAGCTCCCATTGCCGGTCACCACGTACACATTGCCGTCCTCATCCGCCGCCGGCCCCTGCCCCGACTGCCAGATACTCGCCTCCGAACCCGTCGGCGACGTGTTTAGCACGCTCACCTGCGCCAGCGTCTTCGCGTTATACGCCATCAAAAATCCGTGGTACGGATCCTTGTCGCAGTGGGACGCATACCCCACATACACCATGTCATTGGCCAGCATCAGCGCCGGCCTCTGATTCTCCATTAGCGCGTTAAAGTCCGGCGCATTGATATCCACCGGACTCCCCGGCAGGTCCGCGCCCGTCGCCAGATCCAGCGCATGCAGTTTTTGTATGAACCCTGTACCCGGACCGGCCAGTTCCCCTGCCCGGGTCAGCGCGACCAGATACAGCACCCCGCGCACCTTGTCAATGACCGGTGTACCGACAATCCCAATCTGGCCATTCATATCGAAACAACCGAAATCGGCGCTGTGTAGATTCGCCGGCGTTCCAAAGTTCACATGCCACAGCGGCGCCGAGGCCTCCGCGTCATTCGCATCGAAGGCATACACGCTGTTGTTCACCGTCGTGACATACACAAGGTCTCGCGTCCCTCCGCCCACCGCGACGCCGGTCGCTACCAGCGGCTGCGTATACAGCTGGTCGTCCACCACCCGCTTGAACAACATCCCAAACCGGGCCTGGTTCACGTTTGCCGGCGTCAGCACCGTCTCCCGAAGGTTCACACCCGTCCGCGCATTGTCGTTGTGCTGCGTCAGCACATCCACCTGCGCATACGCGCGGGCGCTCGTTATTGAAGTTGGGAAAAAACACAGACCAGCCAGAACAGAAATCAAACCTTGCTTCAGGGAATTGCCTATCACTCGCACTTTCAGATCTCCAGCCGATGCCGTCGGCAATGGTCGTATTTCTATAGGTCAGTCATGAGCCGCGAAATTATTTCGGCGGCGAGGAACATCGCAGCCTCACCAGGTGTGAGGACAGACTTCGGGGCGCTATCCTTTCGCATATCCGAATAGCGCAATCCAAAATGCAGGCGCGGACCCGTCCCGCGAGAGTCTGCGGCCATTCATTTCAGAACCATTCGACAAGTCTTCCCAACCTCGGATACTATCCTTCTCGTTCGAGAATACTCCCGCGTTGACAACGATGTCATGCTAGAGGGGTCGAAACGCAACCACCCTGTGCTAAGCGCTCCCAAGCGCATACCCGTCCAGAGGCTTCCTCGCATGATGAACTTGCCCACCCGCGCCACTGTCTTACACCTGCTCCACCGCATTCTTGCCGCTGCATGCCTCTGCCTTGGACTAATGCTCCCCGCCTTCAGCCAGCAGCCATTCCAGACCCTGCTCGTCGGCGTCGACCACCGCACCGTCTCGAGCCTCGACGGAGACTGGCACTACCTCGTCGACCAGGCCCCCTTCCGCGCCCTCTACACCAACTCCGGCGCCATCAACGACCGCAGCTACGCCAGGAACACCCACCCCAACATCACCGGCGGCCCCCACAACGAAGAGTACGACTTCGCTACCGCGCCCACCCTCAAGGTTCCCGGCGACTGGAACACCCAGGTCCCCCAGCTCTTCAACTACGAGGGCGTCGTCTGGTACCAGCGCGATTTCGACGCCCAGCCCAAACCCGGCACCCGCACCTTTCTCCACATCGGTGCGGCCAACTACCGTTCGCATGTATGGGTCAACGAGAAACGGGTCTGCGATCACGAAGGCGGCTTCACGCCGTTCGACTGCGAAGTCACCGCTGCCCTCCACCCCGGCTCCAACTTCGTCGTCATTGCCGTAGACGCCACCCGCCTGGTCGACGGCATTCCCTCCGTCGGCTACGACTGGTACAACTACGGCGGCCTCACCCGCGACGTCTCCCTCGTTACCGTACCTACCGCCTTCATCGATGACTACGACGTCCACCTGGCCCACGGCCCCGCCTGGCAGCCCGGCAACACCGAACTCACGGGCTACGTCCACGTCCTCGACGCCCCCGCCGGAACCCCAGTATCACTCGACATCCCCGAAGTCGGCGTCCACACCAGTGTCAAAACCGAAGCCGACGGCCGGGCCCCCTTTACCGTCAAGGCCAACAAACTCACTCTCTGGTCCCCGCAGACCCCGAAACTCTACAAAGTAACCCTCGCAACGGGATCAGGAGAGGAACAAGACAAGCTCACCGACGACATCGGCTTCCGCGACATCCGCGTCGACGGTACCCGCATTCTCCTCAACGGAAAGGCCGTTTTCCTCAAGGGCATCAATGTCCACGCCGAAGCCCCCATCGTCGGTGGCCGCGTCGATAACGATCAGGAAGTCGCCACCCTCTTCAGCTACCTTAAAGACCTCCACGCCAACTTCGCCCGCCTCTGCCACTATCCCCACGACGAGCGCATGACGCGCACCGCCGACCGCAACGGCATCATGATCTGGTCCGAGATCCCCAACTGGCAGCACATCTCCTTCGATAAGCCCGAGGTCTACGCCAAAGACGCCGCCATGCTCAATGAGATGATCCGCCGCGACCGCAACAAAGCCTCCGTCATTCTCTGGTCCGTCTCTAACGAGACCGGCAATAACCCGACCCGCACCAAGTTCCTCACCGATCTCGCGAATGAAGCCCGCAAGCTCGACTCCACCCGCCTCATCACCTCCGCCCTCAACTCCGAGCATGTCGTCGGCGAAACCGCTACCCTGAACGATCCCTTGACCGACGCCCTCGATGTCGTCGGCGTCAACGAGTACATCGGCTGGTACGGCGGCGTCCCCGAAGACGCCGATAACATGCACTGGGTACTCCCCGAAAAACCCATCATCATGAGCGAGTTCGGCGCCGAAGCCAAGATCGGTAACCACGGCCCAGACATCCAGCGCTGGACCGAGGAGCAGCAGGCCAGCGTCTACAAGCACCAGTTAGTCATGTTTTCCAAAATTCCCCAGCTCCGCGGCATCACGCCCTGGGTCCTCATGGACTTCCGCTCCACCACCCGCAACATCCCCAAACTCCAGGACGGCTACAACCGCAAAGGTCTCTTCTCCGAAGACGGCAAAAAGAAACAAGCCTTCTTCATCCTGCAAAAAGCCTACGAAGACAACACCGTAGGCAAACCTGAATAAGTCACGCCAAAGCCGCCGGCTCTCACTGGAGAGTCGTGGCGAACTTCCCGGAAGTAACTGCTAACTTGCAACCTAACATCCGCAAGACTGTCGAATCACCAGGCGAGTGGGCAGTATCACGGCACGGGACTCCCCATCCCGTCCATTCAGCCGCTCAAAGAGCAACCTGGCAGCTTCGCGCCCCAGCATTTCCGCAGGCTGTTGCACCGCCGACAACCCCGGCGTCAACATATCTGCCAGATCGAAGTCGTCAAACGAAAGCATAGGCACGTCTCGGCCGGCCGTCTTTCCCAGCTGGCGCAAACCGCGCAACGTAAGCATGGTACAAACCCAGTTCAGGGTAAGAATCGCGTCCGCCTTGTGGAGCCGAAATACCTCTTCCGCAAGCCACCCGGCAGTCAGTGAATTCTCGTGCTCCACCAGGCATACCCTCGGCTCAAAAGACGCTCGCTTCATCCCCGCCCGGTACCCCGCTACTCGTTCTCTAAAGGTATACAAATGCGGCCGGGCGCCCACGGCAACAATCCTGCGCCAGCCGTGACCCGTTAAATGCTCCGTCGCCTCTCGCGCGCTGCGGCGATTCGTCACCGTTACGGAATCGTGATCAGCCTGTCGCAGCAACTGGTCAAACGTCACAACGTGAACGCCGGCCGGAACAATATCGCGGAAAGAGTTCGTCCGACTATCCGCGGGTGCAATGACCAACCCATCGATCTGGCGACCGACCAGGCTCGCTATCTCAGATCGTTCCATCTCAACATCGCCGCCGGAACTAGTAAGAATCACTACATATCCGTTCGCCCGCGCAACCTCCTGCACAGCATGCACCGCATTGGCAGTAAACGGATCCGAAAGATTCGGTACGATCATGCCGATCGCTGCTGACCTCTGTGCCTTCAGCCCTCGAGCCAGCTCGTTTGGCCGGTAGCTGAGCCGAGCCATAACCGCCAGCACCCGCGTCGCCTTCTCCTTACTGACATCTTTTGATCCATTCAGAACCCGGGATGCCGTCTTCAGCGATACGTCGGCTTCGCGAGCAACGTCGACCAACGTGGGTGCCTGACTCTTTTTCATCGTTATGTCTCAGCCCATCCCGTCGACAAGTCCTCATCAAACCGCGGTACCAAGCGCAGTTCCCCGCGTCTCGGGATACCAGAACAACACAACGCCAATCTGTAAAGCCATCATAAAGGCAAAAATGTAAAAAAATCGGACAGATGAGGCATGCTGCATTGCTGGGAAGACTGAAATCAGACAAGCATTCGCAATCCAGTGTACCGTCGAGCCATACCCCTGCCCTGCGCCACGTACCCCCGGCGGAAATAACTCACTCAGGTACACCCACACAACCGTTCCTTGAGAAAACGCAAAAAACGCGTTATAAGCAACCAGAATCGACAGGTACCCCAACGAACCCAAGTGATGCGGTATAGCAAGCCCAAGCCCAATCAGGCACATGCCCATTCCGGCGGAGCCCAGAACAAGCAGTGGCTTGCGTCCCAGCTTGTCCACAAACGCCATGCCCAACAGAGTCGTTGCCAGACTCAGGCACGAGATGAATACCATATATCGATGCCCCAGGGAAAGACCAATACCGGCGCTCGACAGAATATCCAGCATGTACAGCAACAGGACATTCACACCGGTAAGTTGGTTAAAAATCGCGATGCTTGTCGCCAGCAAAATGGGACGCATGTTCTTCCGGCGGAACAACTTTTCACGAGCGGGGGATGCTTCGCGGCCACCCGAAACCATGCTCGTACCTGCCTGGGGCATGTACCGCGACAGACCCAGCAGCAGAACAGCGGGAACAGTCCCCACCCCCAGGCACCATTTCCACACAACATCCGCCGCTGTCACGCGTGCAAACAAGGATCCCGCACCGAACGCGATCACGACTCCCGCGCCCACCTGCACCTGAAACATGCTCACAAATCGACCGCGCAGCGCAACTGGAGCTATCTCGGAAAGGTAAAGCGGGCAGCCGACTGTAAAGCCCCCAATCGCCACCCCGCACAGGAACCGCATCGTGAGAACCAGCACCCACTCCGCCGGAATTGGCAGCGTAATCCCCACCGCCGCCACAGCATAGAGGGAGGCGCACGCTGCCACCAGAGTGCGCGCCCCGACCGTATCCGCCAGCCGGCCCGCCACCAGAGATCCGCAAACGGTTCCCCACAGCGAAAACGAAACCGTCAACCCGAACACCGCGGGCGAAAGGTGAAACACGCCTCTGACACTTTGAATAGCCGAAGCGAGCGCCCCGAGATCATACCCGAAAACAAATCCGCCCAGCGAACCGGCAAACGCAGCCGCGATGAGGCGCTTATTCAACTGCGACACCTCGACCACAGGCCTTCATGATGAAACGTGGGTCACGTGTGCGCCGCACTCGGCCGCGGCCTACGCTGAAGCGACTTACTCATCCAGTAACCGTCACGGCGCCTCAGCTTTTTGAGGCGCACTTATTGACAGGTTGTCGAACTGGTCGGTGTCATAGCCCGTGATTCCCATCCCGATCTGCCCGGCCCCATAAGAGTTATCCGTGAGTACCTTGACATTCTTCCCATCCACCGATGCGGTAATCATCTCCTTGTTGAACGACAATCCGAGCCGATGCCAGCGCCCGGTACCAAGGGCATCCGTGGATCCGCTGGCCAACGGCGTACGCTTACCGCCCGCATCGCTCTTGAACATCGTCCACGCGCCTGTGTCCGCTATCTGGAAGTAATAACCCTGTTGCTTAAACTGGGGTCGCTTCTGGGTGCCCGCGCGCCCAATTAGCTCGAGCACCCCAGGCTTGGCAAGCTCCGCATCCACACTCACGGCATAGTTCGTCCACGACGGATCGCCGAGCAGTGTAAATGCATCGCTATCCTCCTGCCACTCAATCGGTTTGGTCGCCGCCATCTGCTGCAGGCACTTGCCCGGCCTGCCCGCGGCACATGATTGCACCTCGTAAGATCCCTGCATGTCAGAAGCGTAATGCGCTTCCTCGCCCGTCCGGTAATGATTGAAGTTGTCGCGGTAAGGCAGTTTCAGAGAGCTAGCCGACGGAGCCGTCGCCTTTCCTCTCCCAGCTTTCGCGAGCGTGCTGAACGTGTAAATGAAATCGGGGTGCAGCGTGAATTGGTAATTACCGGATCCGTCCGACCGCAGGTCGGCTTCATGGACAAAGTGATCCGTTTCAACTGTTGAACCTAAATTCGTGGCCCACACGTGCACCGGCTTGTTCGACAGGTTGCCGCTGACGCTCAATGTCATCGTCGATGCTGCGGTTGCCGTCGTCGTCTCGACGATAACGCTGGTATCCATGCCGTCCGGCGACCGCAGCGAGATATAACTGCCGTTTGTCCGGTCCTTGCCAAGATACCCGCTGGCGCCATCCAATAACTGCCAGCCCGGCTGGGTAAATTGAGTAACATGCGCAGTAGCCCACAAACTCTGGCCGAGGCTGTAATTCCGCGACCAGGGTTGCCCGGCAACCATCAATCCGACGGTCGGATAAGGCAGATTCGGCGTAATCGCGGCAATAAGCGGCCAGTTCAAAAACCCGGTCATTTTCGCGTCGATGTAGCCGCGAGTAATCGCTCTGATAAGCGGTCCGCTCCCGGTGTTATCGTCTTGTGAGCCGTTTTCGCTGTCCCAGAGCGGCTTTTTCGTACCCAGGGCGTTCTGCGTGGAGTGACAGGAGTCCGCGTTTCCTCCGTCGCCGCCCTGGCATGAGTAATGCACACCGACGATATCGATCGACTTGGCAAACGCGGGATCCTTCACCATCGCATCGGCTACTTTCCAACCGGAATCATCCCCGACCACCTGGATTGCGGAGTGCTTGGCTGCCAGCGCCGCGTGCAGGTCCTCATACCAGCCTATGTCGTATCCCCTCTCATTCCAGCCACCCAGGTAGTCGATCGTTAAACCGTGGGAGTGTGCGCAGTCCAGCCACGTCATTAAGTAATTAACCATGTCCTTCGACCAGAACTTACCGTCACCGATCCATCCCGGCGCAGCCCACGCCAGCCCGTATAGCTTAATATTCGGATTGCGCCGTTTGGCCTGCTCACCCAGCCAGAACTCATATCCGGCGTTGCAGTTCACCACGCCGCGCGTGTGCTCAATGCTCGGCTCGGATCCATCCGTCGAGTTAGCGTCCCCCCCAATCTCCAGCTTCAATATCTGCAGCGATGCGCCATACCCCGGCTTGAACAAATAGTCGAGTATCTGGTTGCGCTGCTTGGCCGGATAGTCGATCAGCAGTCGCGAATTGCCACCGCCGCCGCTGATTGCACCCACTCCGTCAAAGGTGCGGCCCGTCTCCGCTCCATCCACTTTGATCAGCGTCGTCACGCTCGCGGCCGCACTCTCAGCGGCGTGCGTCGACGCCGCTTGTGAGTGAGCCTCGCCGGCGGCCGACGACGCAGGTTCCTGCGCCCCCGCCGGCCATGTCAACCACATCGCCATCAGCGCGACCGCAACTCGCATGTCACTCATCACCATCCGTCCATCCTCCCACTTGCCTGCTCGATTGGAGTGAGGTTCAGAGCCGCTTGCAACCGCGACATCCACATCTCTCTCGGGACTTTAAAGCGTCGGCGCCATCCTCCGCATCCATCGAAACGGTGCTTGCGCCGTACCTCTTCTAGGCTATATAGCTTTGAGGCGGCGGTCGGATATGCTCCCGCCTAGATAAATGCACCAAGACAGCCGCACCCTCGACAGGACCGGCCACCCAGCCATGCACGCAAACGAGTCAGCCCGCCTCCGCCAAACGCGCACCCGCACCGCGCTTCTCGCCATCGCGCTCGCTTGCCTGTTCACCCTGCAAGGTTTCGGGCTCGATCCTGCCAAAAACCTTCGGCAATACGTACTCCGTACCTGGACCTCCGAACAAGGCCTGCCTCAAAACTCCATCCGCGCCATGCTGCAAACCCACGACGGCTTTCTATGGATTGGCACACGCGGTGGCCTGGCCCGGTTTGACGGTGCCGGTTTCATACTCTACAAAGCCGGCGCGCCCAACTCCATTCCAAGCGAATCCATCACCGGTCTTGCCGAGGACCGCGACGGCAGCCTGTGGATCAGCAGCGCCGGCGGGCTGACCCGCTACCGCAACGGGCATTTTCATAACTACACCAGCCGGGATGGCCTGCCCGGCAACTCGATCTGGCGCATCGCCGCCGACCCCTCCGGCGGAGTCTGGGCTGCGACCCGGCGCAGTGATCTGTTCCACTTCGATGGCTCGACCATACGCCCCTACACGAGCCCTATCGCCGGGCGCATTCAGGACGTAAATGCTTTGCTCCAAGACCCACGCGGCACACTCTGGATCGCGACGTTCCACGGCCTGTTCGCGCTCGATCTTGACGGGGAACACGACCGGAACTTCCAGCGTTTCACCCGTGAGGACGGCTTGGCCGGCGACCAGGTCTATGCGCTCGCCCTTGACCGTCAAGGCCGGTTATGGACCGCGGGCGAGGGGGGCCTCTCGCACCATATGTCCGACCTATTCCTCTCCGTCCCGGTGCCCGGGCTAGCCATTGCCACCCTGCTCGCGCTCAACCCCAGCGGTCAGGACGACACCGTCTGGACAGGCTCGACAGGCCAGGGCCTCTTCCGCCTGAACTCGCGTGGTGTGCAGCGGCTGCGGGCAGCGCAAGGGCTAACCAGCGATGAGCTCTACCTGCTGTACTGCTCGCGCGACGGCAGCCTGTGGCTGGGCGCGGTTAACGGCCTCAACCAGCTCAGTGATGGCGCCGTGACCTCCTACAGCGCTGGCGAAGGCCTGCCCAGGTCGACCCTCGACATGCAGCGATCGGAGGGGCCCAACAACGAGCTTTGGTTTGGCCGCGGCGACACCCTGTTCCACGTACGCGACGGCATGCTGAGTCCCCTGGCCTCGGAATCAGCGACTGCGAAAAGGAGGCACCCGAAGCACGACACGGCGCGCAATGCATTGCACGGCCGGCGCGCGATTTCAATCTGGGTCCGCAGCACGTATCGCGGCAGCCGCGGTCTCGTTCTCACCGACCGTCTCGGGAATGGTGTGCTCAGCGACGGCACACACACGCAATCTTTGCCTCCTATTCCCTGGGCCTCGGTCGGCTCCATGCTGATCGATCACGACGGTACGATCTGGGTCAGCGGTTCGGAAATTGGCGTACTCGCCTACCCGGCCCACAGCCTGGCCCACAGCCCGCCCCATGCTTACACCACGGCAAATGGCCTTGACGACAACAATGTCCTCGCCATGGCGGAAAGTGCGGCGGGCGATATCTGGGTCGGCACGATCTCCGGACTGAATCGCATTCACCATGGGACCGTTACGCACGTCTTCTCCCCCGCATACATCACCTCGATCGACCCTTCGCCCGACGGCAGTCTCTGGGTCAGCTCCGAGTCCGGGCTCATCTACGTGCCTCCCGCGCTCGCACCGGTGCGGCTGTTCACCCAACACGACAACCTGCCTACGGACGTCATTGAGGGCGTCGCGGCCGATACTCATGGCCACCTGTGGCTCGGCACGCAAGGGGGCATCGTGCGCGTCAACAAAGCCGACCTGCTTGCCCCCGGCGACCGCCCTCAAAGCCCCCCGGTGGTGTTCGGCATCGGCGATGGCCTTCGCAACGCGCAGCTGCGCCTCAACTCCATCTTCCGCTCCCGCCTTGGCGATATCTGGTTCATGACCCTGCAGGAGCTGGCAATGATCGATCCCCGTGCTATCCAGGTCAGGCCTCTGGCTCCCATTGTCATTGATCGAGTCGATATGGACGATCGCGCCACCGCTCTCGCTTCGGTCCTTTCGCTTACCGTGCCGGCCGGCCGCCACCGCCTCACAATCCGCTACACGCTTCCAGAGTTCCGCATCTCCAGCCGCATCCACTTTCGCTACCGGCTTGAGGGCTGGGACAAAAACTGGATCCAGGGCGGCACTCTCCGCGAGGCGACTTACACCGGCATCCCGCCCGGCCACTACACCTTTCGCGTAGCCAACTCAGATGGCTACGGCAACTGGAGTGCGGCCGAAAGCACCCTGTCGGTAAGGGTCATCCCGTACTTCTATCAAACCGGCTGGTTTCTGACGGTTGTCACGCTGCTCATCGTCACCGCTGCCTGGCAGCTGCACAGGCTGCGCGTTTCCCAGGTCAGCGCCCGCATCAATGCCCGCCTGCAGGAGCGCCTGGGGGAGCGCACACGCATCGCCCGCGAGTTGCACGACACCCTGCTGCAAGGCATGCTCGGCGTCTCCATGCAGATGTATGCCGCCTCGCAACAAACCTTCGCTCCTGCCTCCATCTCCTCCATCCTTGGCCACGCCTCCCAGCGATTGCGTGAAATTGCCGAGCAAAGCCGCAAAGCCCTCGACGATCTGCGCTCGCCCTCAATCGTGCCGACTTCGCTCGAAGCCATGCTGGCTCTCGCCTTGCGCGACATGGAGCTACCAGCCGGGATACAGCCCCAGATCAACAGCGTAGGCGCCCATATCGACCTGCGCCCGCTCGTGCAGGTTGAAGTGGAGCGGATCGCCCGGGAGGCCGTCGCCAATGCCGTACGGCACTCCGGTGCAAACACCATCCGGCTCGATATCGTCTACCAGCCTGCTCACTTCTTCATGAGCGTAAGCGATGACGGCCGCGGCATGGACCGGGAAGCGCAAACCGTCGGACGCCACGGCCACTGGGGCATCCCCGGCATGCGCGAACGCGCCGAATCCATCGGCGGCCGCCTCCGGATTGTTCCCCACGTCCCCCGCGGCACGGTCGTCGAGATCTCGCTCCGAGGTGCCATCGCCTACACCGAGCCATCCCGCAGCCATACGGCCCCAATCTGGCGCTGGCCCCTTCGCCGCTAACCTATCCAACACAGCCTCACTCTGTGCATACTCAAGAAGATCGCATCCACTCCCATGATCAACATCCTCAGCATCGACGACCATCCAGCCTTCCGCGAAGGCCTCGCTGCCATCCTCAACACCCAGCAGGACATGCGCCTCATCGCCCAGGCCTCGACCGCGCAGGGCGGCATTCTTGCCTATCACGAGCACCGGCCCGACGTGACCCTGATGGACGTCCGCCTGCCCGATCTTCCAGGCATCGAGGCTCTTGCCGTCATTCGCACCGCGCATCCTGAGGCCCGCGTGCTCATGCTCTCCACCTTCCAGGGAGATGCCAGCATCGCGCGCTCCCTTGCCGCCGGCGCACGCGGCTACATGCTCAAAACCATGGCCCCCAGCGAGATGCTCGATGCAATCCGCACCGTACATGCCGGCGATAAGTGCATTCCGCCGCTTGTGGCGACTCAGCTTGCTACTTACCTCTCCGAGCAGCCGCTCACCACGCGCGAAAGTGAAATCCTCAAGCATGTCTCCACAGGCAACAGTAACCGCGACATCGGCAAGCTTCTGTTTATCAGTGAGCAAACCGTCAAGGCTCACCTGCGACATATCATGGACAAACTAGGCGCCAGCGATCGGGCACACTCGGTAGCCATCGCCATTCGGCGTGGTTTCCTCGAAATCTAAGGCCGGTTTTCGGTCCGCTGTACACTTCCGGATCAGGCTCTGTTGTATTTACCTTGAACGCAGAATTGCCACCTGGAGAACGACAAATATCGCTCCCCCGGTGGCTTTCGAGATGAAGTTACAAAGTGAGAACCCTACTACTGAGGAATCAAGTTAAACTTCTGTGCGGGCGTACTGTTGTCAAACCACTGGTCCAGCTGAGTTCCACTCGCTGCACTTCCACCCGGATTGTCAAGCGCCTGAAGACTGTTAAGATTGTAAAAGGAGTAAGTCCCGTCCGGATTCTGTACCGGCTCCCATAGGTCATTGCCCGGTAAGATACTGCCCGCCGGCCACTGCAGAATCTTCGCGCCGTTGATCCCTGACCCTCCCGCGACATTGACCATCTTACCGCTGTTCACATTCCTGATCTGGTAGTAGCCGCCGCTGATCGGGACAAATGTCCACAACGCATTCGTCGCGCCGCTCGTGAAAGGCCACTGAATGATAGGCGCGCTATCGGCAGTAGAGGCCCCTGACACATTCAATGCCATTCCGCTGGCGACGTTCTGAATCTCGTATCTACCGGAAACGTTGACGCTCGGCGGTAAAAGATGCTGCCAGATCGCTGCCGCGCTCGACATATCCATGGGGCCAGTGTTTTTCCCTGTGTCATTCGTTGGTGCTGTCCAATCGTTCCAGGTGATATTCAAGTTGCTGCGCTCGCTCCAGGCTGCATTCGCGTTGTTTTGCAGATAGGATTGATAGGTCCCCCACGAATTGGTCTCGGTAGCGAAATCACTGAGTCCTCGCGTAAACCAGTATGCCCACTGATTCCCTTGATTGTTAGAGTCGTGAAGCACAGAGCCTTCGCCCAGAACGTAATTGATTGCCAGCAGCGCATCGTCGTGATACATCTGATTTTGGGTGACACGATATAGATCGGTCGCTGCCTTGACGAAAGCTCCACTGTCATACACATTGTGGTCCGTCGTGCTTTGCAGTGCCCCCGTGTTCCCTACGCATCCATGGACCTGCCCCGGGTTTCCCGGAACGTTACTGCTGCTGCTGGATTTAAATAGAGTGGAGCGCACCCAGCCATAAATGGTTTCAGCCCTGCTTAAGTAAGTCGAATTTCCAGTAGCCTGGTACAGCTGCACCCCTTCAAAAACAAACGGATCGTTACTGAGAGCGCACTTCGATCCTTTGTCTGTGTTTTCCCAGATGCCGCCGCCCGCAACCGTCGTGTCCCACCCTTGGTTGTAGCCGTTGTTCCAACCGTTTTCCGCTTGCGTCAGGTAGCTGGAAACACCGGTCAGCTCATACCCGCGCAGAAACGCGTTCACCATCCATGCCAGGTTGTCGTCCCAACCGTCGGTTTGCCAGTTTCCAAATAACGAACCGGGTGCATTGTAATAAGCAAGACTATTCAGCAGGGAGATGACCAGATCTCTCTTAGCCTGGCTATGATCGTGCTGGTAAGCATCTTCCGCGACTGTAATGGCCAGCGCTCCTCCCCATTCGGCTTGCGGGTGGGTACCGACACTGGTCAGGGTATCGGCATAATACGTCTGCCCGTTTGCCTGAACCAAATATGCCGAGTTGTAACCATTCAAGGCCGCATCGGCCTGGCTTTGAGCTCTAGCGAAAGTTGACATCAAAAGGCCAGGTACAACAATACCGCCGACCGCCGCACTGCGTAGGAATATCAGGCATGAACGCTTCATTTATATTCTCCGAGAACTATCGAGTGAGGAGCGCAAAACGATCTCACGCCCAGGCATTTGACTTCAGTCGACCGCGTGAGACCCGCTTCGGCAGCGGATCTCACACATCACAATCAGTGGTCCTATGGGTTGATGAAACCGTTACTTGGACAAGCGAACCAGGAAAAACTTCTGAGCCGTTGTACTGTTGCCGAACCATTGATCCAGCTGCGTTCCGCTTGTTGAGCTTTCCGCCGGATCCTCAAGTGCCTGGAGGCTGTTGAGGTTATAAAACGAATAGGTTCCGTCTTCCGGGTTGAGTGCCGGTAGCCATTGGTCGCTACCCGGGATCATTCCTTGCGCCGGCGACTGAACGATCCCCGCGCCACTAATAGCTGAAGCGCCTGAGACGTTCACCACCAGCCCGCTGTTCACGTTCCTGATCTGGCAATAGCCGCCACTGGTCGGCTCGAAAGTCCACCGCTGATCGGGCGCCGACTCGCTGAAAGGCGACTGAATGAGCGTTGCGTTATCGGCACTCGATCCGTCCGAGACACTCAACGCCAAGTTACTGGCAACGTTCTGAATCTCGTAAGTTCCGGAAAGTTTGACGCTCGCCGGCGGCAGATGCTGCCAGATCGCCGCCGCGCTTGACATCTCCATTGCGTCGGTGCCGGCGTCATTCGTTGGGCCTACCCAGTTATTCCAGGTAAGATTGAGGCTATTGCGCTCGCGCCACGCCGCATTAGCATTGCCTAACAACCATGCGTGATACTCAGGCCAGAGATTAGCGTCCGTCGCGAACTGACTCAGACCGAAGGTGAACCAGTACGCCCATTGGTTGCCGGGGGCTTCGTAGTCACTGTGAAGGATGGGGCCCTCATTGACAATGTGATCCGCCGCCAGCAGTGCATCGTTATAGTAAGATTGGTTCCCCGTAACACGGTACAGATCATTGGCTGCCGTAAGAAACGCCCCGCTATCATATACATTGTCGTCCGTCGTACTTTGCAGCATCCCCTTATTATCCACGCATCCATGGATCTGTCCCGGCGCACCCGGAACGTTACTGCTGCTGCTGGAAACAAATAAAGTGGAACGCACCCAGCTGTAAATGGTTTCAGCCTTGGTTAAGTAGGTCGAATCTCCAGTAGCCTGATACAGCTGCACACCTTCAAAAACAAATGGATCATTACTGAGTGCGCACTTCGATCCTTTGTCTGTATTTTCCCAAATCCCGCCGCCCGCGACCGTCGTATCCCACCCTTGGTTGTAAACGTTATTCCAACCCGCCTCAGCTTCAATCAGGTAGGTGGAAACACCGGTCAGCTGATAGCCGCGCAGAAACGCGTTCACCATCCATGCCAGATTATCGTCCCAACCGTCGGTTTGCCAGTTTCCAAATAACGAACCAGGGCCATTGAAGTAAGCGAGGTTATTCAACAAGGAAATAACCAGGTTCCGGTCGGCCTGATTATGGGTGTGCTGGTAAGCATCTTCCGCGACCGTAATGGCCAGCGCTCCTCCCCATTCGGCTTGCGGCTGGATCCCAACACTGGTCAGGGTATCAGCGTAATACGCCTGGCCATTTAACTGCACCAGGAATGCCGCGTTATACGCGTTGTAAGCCGCGGCGGCTCTGGCCTGCGCCTGGGCGCCCTGTGCTCTTGCCGGGGTTGACATGAGTAAGCCAGGCACAACGATGCCGATGGCCGTCAGACTACGTATAAAGATTCCATGTGAGCGTTTCATTCTGTTCTCCTGTTGGTCTCAACTTCGACGGATGTGCTCTTCCAAGTAACTGGAAGCGCACACCTCTCGCGCCCGGATTGTTTTCGTTCAGCAATGCACACCGGTACCAGATCGAATCACTCAGCCCGTTACGCTGACTGGCCCTGAACTGATTGGCGAATCACTTACATCGGGGGAAGCGTCCATCGCTGATTGGCGCCTCCGCTGCAATCCGAGATATCGAGTTGGGTACCTTGCGTCGCATTCGCCGCGGGAACGTCAAGACATTTGCCCGATGCCGGGTTGACCAGGGTGCCGTTTACCGGAGTCCAGACCTGGTTGCTGTTTCCACTACACGTCCACACATCCACCAGAGTTCCGTTGGCGGTCCCGTAGCCCACTACATCCAGGCACTTACCGTCGAACGTCAGCGTATTATTCGTAACCTTCCATTGCTGGGCCGCAGTACTATTGCAGCCGTATATGTCGACTTTATTTCCGTTCGCTATGGAGCCGCCAAAGGAATCAAGGCACTCGCCGGAAACACCGGAGACGACCGATCCCTCTGACGGAACCCTCCACTGCTGGTTAATACCACCGCCGCAATCCCATATGTCAAGTTGTGTCCCGTTGGTTGCGTTGTACCCGGGGTCATCGAGGCACCGTCCGGACGCCGGATTGAACAAGGTGCCGTTCTGCACTGTCCACACCTGGTTAGGAGCGCCTGTGCAGTGCCACAGATCTACCTGGGTTCCATTGGTGGTGCCACCGCCGTTGATATCCAGGCACAAGCCGTTAACAGCTACGCTGCCATTATTTAGATTCCATTGCTGGGCTGCGTTCGTGCTGCAGTCCGACAAATCGGCCTTAGTGCCTGCGGTGCTCGAGCCGCCAAAGTTATCCAGGCATTTGCCCGCGATGCCTGAGTAAACGGCCCCCGTCGGGCGTGTTGCACTGCCGGCGATCGGATCCGTGATCCAACCCTTGGCGATCACCTGCTGAATGGCCGCATCCCACGCATTGGCCATTAGCTGATAACCGGTGTCGTTGGGGTGCAACGTACCCGATAGATCCGCGGTGGTCAAGGCACTCATGTCCACCAGGTAAACATGCTTTCCCGCGTTCGCCCGCGCCTGCACGATAGCAGGCAGTGCATTATTGAATGTGACACGTTCACTTTCTAGGGTTGGATCTCCGTTAATCACTAACTGTGCCACCAGTACGGTTGCGTCTGGTTCAGCCGTCAGAACCTGGTCGATTAGCGAAGCCAGGCGGGTTGGCGCTGTCGATATTGCATAATTCTGGCCTAAATCGTTGATGCCGGCATCCAAGGTTACGATGTTCGGCTTATAAGTATTAAGTGCTCCCGTCGTGAGACTGGCAATATCACCAATCTTGTAGCCGGAGTGCCCTTCATCGTCTGGATCAGCCATCGTGCCATCGATTCGGCTTCCGACGAAGTCCAATGTTCCAACCTGTCCCGCCAGTGCTGTCGCTAAAGGTCCGCGGTAGCCATTTCCGGTAGAACTTTGTAAGCCGGCCGTGATCGAATCGCCCAGCGGCATGAGTCTAAGATTGATATTTGATTGAGCGCTTGCAGAAGAACTCGCCAGGGCTGTCAGCGCGCTCAATAAGAAAGAACAGGACAAAATCGTTCGGGGGGATCGAATCATTTTGTAACTCTCCTAAAGATACTAAAACAGATACTAAAACCTTTTTGAAACACACTCACCGGTAAGTCCAACGATAAACATCGATAGCTAGCTCAATCGCTATGTCATCGTTGTCATGCAGACACGAGCACACTATGCGCAAGGATTCGCATATGTCAAGGAACGAATCTAATTTGCTTAAGTAAGTGCTACCCTGCCAAACGCATCACCCAAAAGAAGTACAGATAAAGCACCCCTTCTAACGATGCCAGCTCACTCATCTATCCCCTATAGTGCGTCAGAACATAGCCAAGCCGTACACCGACATGCAAAGCATTCGTCGTACAGGTTGTCCTGAAGTCAAAAGTACAAACGCGTCATCAGCAGATCTTCTTTTGAGGGGCTAGACACCATGAAACTATTCCGATTTGAGCGGAGCTGCATCACAGCATCCTTCATCGCCGCTTCCCTTGCGGGCAGCGTGTACGCCTACGGACAGCAGGATCAGGGCGCCGTTGTAGGCGTAGTGACTGACAGCGCGGGCGCTGTTCTCCCCAATGCTCAAGTCACGCTCACAAACACGGATCAAGGCCTGGTGCTCAAGGTCACCACGGACGCTCGCGGGGTGTACAGCTTTTCTCCCGTCAAGATCGGCGATTACACGGTCAGCGCAGCGGCCGCGGGCTTTTCAACGACCATCCAGGAAAACTTGCACGTAGACGCGCAGCGACGTGTCAACGTCGACCTGACTCTGAAGCCCGGTGCACAAACAGAAAACGTAACCGTGAATACGGCGCCCCCTGTGCTGGAGACGGAACAGGCCTCGGTTGGCCAGGTGTTCAGCGCGAAAACCTTGACCGATACTCCGCTGAATGGCCGCAACTGGCTCTTTATCGCGCAGCTCGCAGCCGGAGTGGCGCCCCCCTCAGGCGCTCGCGGCGCGGGCACAGGTGACTTCAGTGCGAACGGCGCACGATCGGACCAGAACAATTTCATTCTGGACGGCGTTGACAACAATGTGAACGTAGTCGATTTTTTGAACGGCGCGTCCTATAGCGTGCAGCCTCCGCCAGACGCCATGGCCGAGGTCAACATCCAAACCAGCAGCTACAGCGCCGAGTTTGGCCACTCCTCCGGGGCTGTCGTCAACGCCAGCATCAAGTCAGGAACGAACAGCTTCCACGGCACTCTGTGGGAGTACCTTCGCAACGACGCCTTCAATACCCACCAGTATTTCGACCGTCCGACCGACAGGATCCCGGAATACCGGCAGAACATCTTCGGCGGCACCCTGGGCGGCCCGTTTTATAAGAACAAGCTTTTTTTCTTCGGCGACGTCCAGGGAAACCGCGTCGTCAACGGGACGAACGAGATTCTGACCGTGCCCACAACGCTGGAACGTCAGGGCGACTTCAGCGAACTGCTCAACCCGCTGTATACCGGCGGCGCGCCAATTTACCTTTACCAGCAGCGGTCCGGGGGCGGCCCCAACCCGCAGGCGCCTGGCACAACGATCGCCACGGCGAGTCCCTACCAGCAAAGCTGCAATGGCAGGCTGAATGTACTCTGCCCCGCGGCGATCAATCCACTTGCGCAACGGCTGCTGAATCTTTATCCGCTACCCAACCGTGTCAACGCCGCGGGCAGCGGACTGCTCAGCGCCAACTACACGCAGCCTATCAACAACAACGACAATACCGTGCAGTGGGACGCGCGCGTGGACTACAACCCGAGCGCGACGGACCAGGCGTTTGTGCGCTACAGCTACCAGCACGAGTACCAGTTCTATCCGCCGCCTCTTGGTCCCATCCTGGACGGGGGCAGTTTCGGCGCGGATGGGAATGAAGTCAACATCGGCGAGAACTTCGCACTGAGCGAAACTCACGTATTTTCTCCGAAAATCCTGAACGAGTTCCGCTTCGGCTATAACTACGGGCACTTCTACTTCACCCAGCCCAACGCCAGCAATCTCGGCCTCGCAGCCTCGCTTGGTCTCGGGGGGATTCCGGAAAGCCCATTGAACGGCGGCTTGCCAAACTTGTATTTTCCCGGAAATGCTTCAATCCAGGATGCCGGTTCGCCCAATTATTACCCGTCGGACGAGCATGAAAATGTCTGGCAAGCCCTGGACAACGTAACTTTTTCTCTCGGCAACCATTCCCTCAGAACCGGCGTGAGCATCCAGCGCATTCGCTTCAGCACGCTGCAGCCGCCGGGTGGACATGGTAACTACAACTACACCGGGACCTATTCGAGCGCGTACGGGATCGCCAACACGGGCACCGCCGCTGCCGACTTCCTTTCAAATAACCAAAACAACAGTTTCTTGAGCTCGACGAACGTAGTGGACGACGTGCGCTGGGATCGCGCCGGGTACATTCAGGACGACTGGAAACTCTCGCAGCGGCTTACCGTAAATCTAGGTCTCAGGGTCGAAAACCAAACCCCCTACTTTGAGCGCCATGGTAACCAGGCTGTGTTCTATCCCACTGCGGGTGTCACTTACGATCCGACGCTCGGCCCGCAGGGGCAGTCGCGCAGCGCCGGCAAGTATATCCTTCCCAACAAAGCCCGAAATACTCCTCTGCCGGCAACATTTACAAACCAGCTCTTAAAGGACAACATCACGGTCGGTTACTCGAGCAACCCATACCTTATCGACTATCAGACGCTCAACTGGGGACCGCGTGTCGGCATCGCCTACAAGCTGGACGACCGAAGCGTTATCCGCGCCGGCTACGGACTCTACTATGGCGGACTGGAGAGCGTAGGGTTCGCCCCCAACCTGGGACTGAACTACCCTTTCACGTACAGATCGAGCATCACCAATCCCGGTAATGTACCCTGCATCTATGGCAACGGGTGCCTTACCGACGGGATTAGCTTAGAGAACGGTTACACCGACTTTCTTGCCAACGGAGGACTCGCAAACGCGGCCGGCACGCCAAGCCTGAACGGTATAACAAACAATCTCCGAACGCCCTACACGCAGCAGTTCAACCTGACCTTTCAGCGGGAAATTGGACAGGGTATGACGGCGAGCATCGGCTATGTCGGCTCGCTTACCCGCCATGCTTCCAACTTTGTCAATCTCAACAGCTCACCGGTCATCACGCCGCTGTGCAACAGCGCCGGGCTGGGCGGCCAGCCGACAAACCTGCCGTGCGGCAACAGCAACTCTCAAAACCCATTCAGCGACGTAAACCTCTCCTACCAGTTGAACAACGGCCTCTCGGCTTACCACTCCTTGCAGGCGAAGCTGGAAAAGCGCCTCGGCAAGAATCTCGGCTTCCTGACGACATACACCTGGTCGCACCAGATGACGGACTCGGGCACCGCCATCGCGCAAGGGGATAACTTCTCCGGCGCGGGCGGAGCGCCCAACTACTATCTTTTCGGCACGCGCGGGGGCTATGGGAACGGTCCGGAAGATGTGCGCAACCGCTTCACCTTGAATGGAAACTACATTCTGCCGGTCGGCAAGGGCCAGCGTTTCCTGAACAGCAACGGCGTCCTGAACCAAGCGCTGGGAGGATGGCAGACTACCCTGACTGAGCAGATTCAAGGTGGGGAACCCCTTACTGTCGGCACGGCGAACTTCACTGGAATCAACGGTGGTCAGCTTATCCAGCATGCAATCCTTATTCGCGATCCTTTCGCGGGCGGCGGTACGCCGGACCCCAGCTTGAACTTCCCGGCCGGCGCCACCTGCCCTGCGAAGGTGCATAACCTGGCGGCCTGGTTCAATCCCTGCGCCTTCAAGAATCCGCTGCCGGGCTCTGCCGTAACAGGCCTGATCACCACGGCCGCGCAGGCAGCGCCGTTCCTGGGCGATCGTGCGGGCCGGATTGCTGGTCCGGGCTACAACCGCACCAATATGTCGCTATTCAAGTCGTTCCCCGTCTACCGCGAATCGCAGCTGCAGCTTCGCGCCGACATCTTCAACGTCCTCAATACGCCTGCGTTCATTCTGACGGGAGGCAACGATGGCCCGAACGGAGCGGTGATCAATCCAGGCAGCTATCGCTTCTTCCAGAACAACACCCCTAACTCGCGCTTCTTCCAGTTCGCGTTGAGGTACTCGTACTGAGCCCATCACCGGATACGAATTGCAACGGGCTGTCCATCGGATCGAGAGCCGGACAGCCCGTTGGCCCACAACTTCCTCAGAAGAGTTAAGGCCATCAAGCAAACACGAAACCCTCCTACCCTTGCCGATGTCGCACGAGAGGCAGGTTTCTCACTTACGACGGCTTCGCGCGTCCTCAACGGAGGCGCTTCCGTCAGTAAGGCCAAGGCAGATAAAATACAGGAGGTAATAAGCCGGCTGGACTACCGGCCCAATGCGCTAGCGCGAGGGCTCAAAGCGAGAAAAACCGCCGCCATTGGAGTAATCGTTTCCAACCCATCCGACCCTTGTACAGCCCATGCAATCAAGGCGGTCCTCGAGACCGCCCATACCCGGGGATACGTAGTTATCCTGGCGAGTTCGGGAGGTTACCCTGAGATAGAGCGTGCCGAAATTAAAAACCTTATCAGCCGCCGGGTCGACGGATTGTTGATCGCCCCTGTCGACGGCCGGAACGCCCATTTCATGAACATCCCCTTTTCCGGCCTGCCGGTGGTTGCCTTCGGGCAGCCCATTCGAAATCCTCTCTTCGACGGAGTGACGATCGCGAATCGCCGCGGCGCAAGAGAAGCAACGCGACACCTGCTGGATCACGGCTACCGTCGCATCATTGCGCTCGGCGTTCACCCGCGTCTTCCTGCTTGTTCCGAGCGCGTCGCGGGATATCGCGAAGCCCTCAAACGTGTCTCGCTCGAGCCGAGACTCTGCTTGGCGGAGCATGAAAGCATGTTAGCCAGTGACTGGCTCTCAGAGGCAGTCTTTGAAAAGCACAATGCGGACGCAATCCTTTGCTTGAACTGGGTAACTACAGCGCTGCTACTACGTGCGTTACGACAACTCAGGAAAAAGCCCGGGCGTGATGTTCCCATCCTTTCATGCGAAGATTTCGAATTGGCCGACATGCTGACGCCTGGCATCTCCGCGGTCCGCCAGCCCGCTGAAAGGCTTGGCTATGAAGCCGCGAGATTGCTGTTTGAACGATTGAACGGCGAAGCTTCGAAACAACAGGTATCGCTGGTACTACCGACGGAACTCATCTTACGGGGATCGTGCGGTTGCAGCGACTTACCTAACCCATCTAAATATCACCGATAACATTATCACTAAGACCTCGACAGATCAGTCGTAAGCGTTTGTTCATGGCCGTTCCGTAAAGCATGCGACGTGTAACCTCTCGTAATTGAATATCCATCTACTTTGCGTGTAAACACTCAAACGATTCTGTCGCATTTGATGGGATCGATTCCGGTACTCACCGGCAAAATGCTCCCACACCAGCCTGATCCGGCTTACCATTAGGCTCTTTCCTTACTGAACGCGCCTATCAACATAGAATAAAAGTGAACTGAACTCCTGAACGACTTGGAAGGACAGCATGCCAAACGCCGGTAGCGTGACAAATCTATCAGGCTGGGGAGCCAACCTTCGGGCCGATTGCCGACTCACCGAACCGGGAGCCGGCTCGGAGGTCGCGGCAGTGCTCGACCGCACCGGAACCATTGCGCGCGGCCTCGGGCGCAGCTATGGCGACTGCGCTATCAACGCCAACGGTCAGGTAATCGGTACCACCCGTATGGGTCGCTTCCTCGCCTTCGACGAACTCACCGGCTCTCTGACCAGCGAAGGAGGAGCCAGCTTGGGAAACATCATCGCAACCTTTGCCCCGCGCGGCTGGTTTCCGATGATTACGCCGGGAACAAAGTTCGTCACGGTTGCCGGCTGCATCGCAAACGACATTCACGGCAAGGCTCACCACGCCCAGGGCTGCTTCAGCAATTGCGTCGAGTCCATGACCGTTTTACTCGCCGGCGGCGAGGTGGTCACCGCCAGCCGCATCGAGAACGCCGACCTCTTCTGGGCAACTTTCGGCGGCATGGGTCTACTCGGGTTCATCCTCACCGCCACCATCCGGTTGCGCAAGATCGAGACAACCTACTTCCACCAAAAGTCGATCCGCGTGAATGACCTGGAGGAAATGCTGGCCGCATTGGACGAGCACGATCACACTTTCCCCTACTCTGTAGCAACGCTCGACGTAGTGGCAACCGGTGCGCGGCTGGGCCGCGGCGTTCTGACCGTCGGCGATCATGCAAAGATCAGCGATCTACCGCCCCGACTCGCGGCGACGCCGCTGCGCGTGTCCAGGCCGCCAACGCTCACCGTGCCCTTCGACCTCCCCGAATTCACTTTGAACCCGCTCAGCATCCGTGTCGTGAACGCTCTCATCCAGCGCATCCAGGCAAGCGCCGCGCCGCTCGGCCATTATGAAGCATTCTTTTATCCGCTCGACAAAATAGCCCAGTGGAATCGAGGCTATGGGCGACGTGGTTTTACGCAATACCAGTTCGTCATTCCTTTCGAAAACGGCCTTGCCCGGATGCGCACCATCCTGACTGCCATCCTCTCCTCCGGCGAACTACCGTTTCTCAACGTCCTCAAGCGTCTGGGCAAAGAGAGCGGCGGCATCCTTTCCTTCCCGCGCCAGGGCTATACCTTCGCTATCGATTTTCCTATTCGTCAAAGCACACCAGCTCTGCTGCGCCGCCTTGACACCATGGTGATCGATGCCGGCGGGCGCATTTACCTGGGCAAGGACTCCTACACGGATGCGGCAACCTTCCGCACCATGTACCCCGAGATGGTTGGCTGGCTTGATACAAAAGCCAGGTACGATCCCAATAACGTTTTCACCTCAAATCTCGGACGAAGAGTAGGCCTTTCCTAACCTGTTTCTACTCACCTACATCTCGGAGCGATACCTTACTGCGGCGTCCAATAAGGGTGGCTCGTAAACAGGCCTCCCACATAGCCAAGCTGATACACAAGAAAACTCCCGAAACAAACACTTACTACCCCCGAGGCAACCCCGAGATAGCGGCTGACCTGCGGCAACGTATCCCCCGCGTACGCTAGCGGCAGAGACATCGCCACCGTCATGCACATCATGCCCAGCATCGTGCCCACGCCGAAAATAATCAGGTAACCCACCGCCCACACCGGATTGTGGACGGTCGAAAGCACCAGCAGCGCCACCGCGGCCGAACCCGCAAGCCCATGCACCAGCCCGATCCCAAGCGGGCGCAGGCACTGGTACATACCGTAACGGCCGGCCGTTCTCTCCAGCAGCCGAGCCCTCCGCGTCCGCACAGCCTCTCCCAGATCCTCGAAATCAATTGCCGGTACGGGCATACTGCCCCCCGGCGTAAAGCGCGCAACCACCCTGCCCATCACGCCGGTCAGGTTCAGCACACCCAGCAGAATCAGCATCAGCCCCACGCTGAACTCCATCGACAGGCCGATACGCGGCGGAATGGTAATGCCGCACAGAATAATAAGGCAGCCCACAATGAAGATCGTGAGCGTGTGGCCCAGTCCCCACAGTGTGCCGATCAACGCGGCCCCGCGCACACTGCGCTGCTTCGTCACGATGGTCGAAATCGCAACCACGTGGTCGGCATCCGTCGAATGCCGGATGCCCAGCACCAGGCCCAAACCGGCCACAAACAGCGCCGGACCCAACTTCGCCTGCGAAAAGCTATGGGCCGTAATCCCGGTCGTCGCAAAAGCGCGAACAGCAATCGCCGCCCCCAGGATCCCCATAAACGCCGCCGAAGCAACCGGCAGCCAGCGCTTGGTCAGCGGTCCGTCTACCTGAATACGGCTCATGAACCGCCGTGCATACACCATCAGGAGTCCGAACCCGATGAGCACCGCCGCTAGCCCGATGCTGAACGCGGTAATCAGAAAAAATCCGAAGCCGACCCGGTGCAGCGCAAACGCGCTAAGCAGAACCACAAGCGCGGCAGGGCACGGAATAATTCCCCCCGTAATGCCAAGCGCCAACAGCTGTGCAAGCGAGATCGGTTTCGCCGTATCCGCGAACGGAGTTACAGCAGCCCCCGCATCGAGCGACTCTTTGGATTTCGACGAAAACCAGTGACCATGCATCTCCCCCGCGGCATGCGTGTGTTCCACGTCCAGCCCGGTCCACCGACGCACAAACATGTAACCGCCCAACACGGTAATCGTGAGCCCGGAAAGCACGCCCAGCCACGGATACAGCTGCTCCGGCAGGATGTAGCGCGAAGCATACAGCGTCACCGCGCCAAGCGCGAACACACTGGCGGTATGCGCCCCCGTCACGATCAGGCCAAGCAGCAGCGCATGCCGCGCCGTGCCTCTGGAACCGACCAGATACGCCGCGACAATCGTCTTGCCGTGCCCGGGCTCCAGCGCATGCAGCGCGCCCAGACCCATTGAAATCAACGCAGCCGTCAACAGAAACCACAGGCTCAGGTGCTGCGTGGTCACCAGATCGGTAAACGCATCCCGCGCGGTCCCCTGCCGGTTCGCCGTGATCCGCATCGGTGCGGCCGGTGCGGCCGGCAACGTGGGCCCGGGTGCTGCTTGCCTTGCAGGATGTAAATGGGAATCAGGACGCATCCGCACCGCAGACTGCGGATGTCGCTGAGAAACAGCAGCAGGCGCCGAACGCAACCTGTGCGGCAGAGCAATGACGGCAGAGAGGCTGTGGGTCGCAACCGGGGTATCCGCCATGTCCGGCGCCGCCGGCAGGCTGAAGCGCGCCGAGGCAGTCAGCTCCTGCGGCGCGCTGTTCAGCATATCCGTCGGATAATTACTCAACTCCGCGCTGCGATCCACACCCGACACCGAACTGGTCAGGCCCAACGTAGGCCCCCCCGTCACGACGATCTCTTTCCAGCCCGCGTGCCCGGGATAGTTGTTGTCGGCATACGCAAGATTCACCGCGCCCGCCCCCGCGGCCCGCGGGTACGCCGCCCGGAACACGTACCCCAGCTTCATCGTCGGCAAGCCGCCCGCGCCGGGCGGGAAAATCACACCTTTTGAAACCATGTGCAGCGGCAGCGCCGCGCCGTCCACGCGCAGGCTCAGGCCCCGTTCCAGCTCCTCCCCACGGGTTGCGACAAACGGCGAAATCGTCGCCGCCACACCCGGCGTCACGTTGTACTGCTGCAGCTCCTGATAGGTCGGGATCTCGGCCAGGTCGATGAAGTATTCCAGCCGTATTCCGTCTTTCTCGAGCGTAATCTTCGAGTAATGGTTCACGCTGAAGTTGCCCATCGGGTGCGCGAAACAGACCCGTAGCGGCAGCAGCGCAAACAGCAGCAGCGCGAAAAGAAGCGCGCGTTTACCGGGCATCCCGAACCTCCCCGCCGCGCGCCGCAAGCGTGGCCTGTTTGCCCAGCGCGCTCAGCTGTTCGGCCGCGGTCGTCGCATACAGCACGCTGAAGTGAGGATTGATCTCGATCGCGGCCCCAAGCTGCCGTTCGGCCTCCGCCCCGTGCCCCAGCTTCGCCGCGATCATGCCAGCATGGAACAACAGCATCGGATCCTTCGTGCCTAGGCGCAAGGCATGCGTCATCGCCTCGTTCGCCTCCGCGAACTTGCCGTTCTTGTACAGCGCCCAGGCCAACGCGTCCCAGGTGTAAATATCGCTGCGCACCTCGAACTCCTTGCGGGCCAGCGTCAGCGCCTCCGGCAGGTTCCGGTCGTGGTCCGCGTAAAACAACGCCAGGTCGCGGTTGTGGAGCACCTGGTTGATATGGCCCAGCAGCCCGATGTACTCCACCAGCTTGTACTGCTTCCCCGCCTCGGCCATGTTGCCCGTTTTCGCGTAGATGTCGGCCAGTTCGGCGACATACAGCGGAAAGGGCACGACTGCGATCGCGCTCTGGTACAGCGTGACCGCCTGCGCGTACTTCCCCTGGCTCGCGCGCACCTTCCCCAGCCCGGCCAGCGCCCGATAGTCGCCCGGATACACCGTCAGCGCGGTCAGGTACGCATCGGCCGCCGCCTGCACCTGCCCGGCCCCGTAGTGGAACTCGCCCAGCTCGAAGTACAGCCAAGCCAGATTCTCGCCCGGCAGGTGGGCCTGCATGCCTTCGCCCACTGCGGTCTCCATCTCGCGGATCGCCCCCCCTGTGTCACCGGAAATAAACTTCAGGTAAGCCGTCCGCGTCCGCTGGGCATAGCTTGCGCGCGCCTCGGGCGCGGCGCCGCCCGTAGCCGGCTGCAACCGGGAGTAGGCCACGCTCGCCTTTTCATACTCGCCCATATCCGCATACGCGTCCCCTACGATCGCAAATGCCGAAAGGTCCCCCGAGCCCAGCGCCAGCGAGCGCTGCGCATAGTTCAGCGCGTCCGCGAAGCGATGCTCGCCCATGCAGACCTCCGCCATGGTTTCCAGCGGCGCGGTCGCCGACAGGTCCGTGCTGACCAGGTCCAGCGATTTATTCAGCGCCTGCTCGGCAAGCTGGTAGTCCTCCACGTCGCCGGTCTCGCGCGCCCGCTGGAAAAACCCCGCTCCCAGCCCGGCATACGCGGTCGCGTCGTCCGGACGAGCCGTCACCTGCCCCTGCATCTTCTTGATGGCGCGTGCCGTGCCGGTGGGCCGCGGCACCAGCAGCGCCGTCGGCATCGCGCCCGTGTCCCTGGTCTCTTGCAGCGGAATCGCCGGCGCACTGGTTTGCGGCGTAATTTGCGGCGTAATTTGCGACGTAATTTGCGGCGTAACGGCAGCCGCCGGTTCAACCGACTGCGGCAGCGCGGCGGCAGCAGCACCCCCCTGCGCTCCAATCCCCTCCCGCGCCTGCGCCGCATGCAGCCGCTCAAGGTTCACGCGCGTGGCGGGGTATCCGGGAAACAACGCCTCGGCCCGCGCCAGCGCCCCGGCGGCAGCGCCGGTCTTTCCCGCGCCCAGCTCGACTTCCGCCATCTCGTTCGCAATCCGCGCAAGCTCCTCCGGCTCGATCGACGGCGTCTCCCCAAACGCCTGGTTCAGCAGTTCCAGCGCGCCCGGCCCATCCCCGTAGTGCACGCGCAGCTTGGCCGCCAGCAGCAGCCCCGGCACATTGTTCGGCCGCATGTTCAGCATCCACTGCGTCGAGCTTTCGGCCTCGCCGTCATTGCCCAGCGCCAGATCGGCCTCCGCCATGTAGCCGTACACCGTCACGTCATCGGGCACTTTCCCATGCAGCTCCCGCGCCTTCGCGAGCGCCTGCGCAAACTGCCCGCGCCCCAGCAGCAGCGCAACCCCTGTCTTTTCGAGCTGGAAATCCCCCGGCGCCAGGTGCAACCCCGTCACCAGCGCCGTTTCCGCATTCCTGTAATACACAGGGTCCGCGGTCTCGCGCGCCCGCCGGATGTAGGCCAGCGCCAGGTCGTTGTATGCCTGCGCGCGCTTCGGGTCCGCGGCAATCTGCCGCTGTGCCCCGGCGATACCCTGCTCGCCAGGCGTCGGAACCGTCGCCGCGGCGGATGGGGACACAGGGGCGGTGCTGCCCCCGAAACCACTGGCGCTGCCAAGCGCCGCGCCCAGAAACAAAGTGCCGAGAAAGGAAGCCTGGAGAGGGAAATGGAGAGAAAACCTGTTCATCGTATCGCCTTTGGTAAAGCGTCTGTACCTATGCAAATTTTTGTTTCAAACCGAAAGCACCCTTCGCGAAAGGCCGGTAAGCGCAATCGCGAAGAGCACTTGAGTCAAGCAGCGGTTACTTTACTGCACAGGGCAGGGCGCGTTGCCGCCCTGATCTGCCGGGGGGGCCGCGTTCCCGTTGGCGCTTCCAAGCGAAGGCTGCGTACCGCAACCCGTCTCGGACGCGTCCACGTGACGGCTGTCCCGGCCGCTGTAGGCGTAATGCACGTAGGGGAAGGTTTCCTGCGTCGGTACATCCGGAGCATTCACGCCGTCGCCGATCGCATTGTTCGGGAAGACATTGAACTTCGGGTTCAGGACGCCGCCGCCCACTACCCGGGCCACGATGTCGGTGACGTCATCGGTCAGACGACGCCCGTTCGGGTAGCCCGCCATATCGCCGGCCAGCACGCCCATGCGCTTGCGCGCCTGGATCGAGGTCGGCGGTACGCCGGTGTTCAGACGCAGCAGATCGGCAGGCGGACCGGCCGGTGTGCCGGGCGCCGCGATCGGCGCCGCGTAGGTGTAAATGATCGAGAGATCAGTCCGTGGCGGTGGCGGAATGTTGATTCCGTAGATCGCGTTGAAGATACGGGGCACGGTCGGGTCCAGCGCGAACGGCGCGAACTGGGCGTCGTTCTTCGGCTCGCTCATGCTCCAGAAGTCCTTGTAGCCGGTGCCGATCAGCAGTTCGTTGATCAGTGGGTTGGCAAGGCGCTGCACCTGGTAGAAGCCGCCTCCATTGATCGCCGTGTCCGGCGAACGACGGATGGTGAACTGCGGCCGCGAAGTCGTTGCCCACGAGCCGATCGTTGCCTTCGGGTCGGTGGCGGCGTGCTTCTGGCCGTCGCTGGTCAGCATGGCGATCGGCACTTCGATCACGATGGTGTTGACGTTGAATCCCGACAGGGAGTCGGGTGCGATGTTGGTGTGGTCGTCCGCGTCCTGCGATGCGCTCAGCACCCCCGGTACGCCCGAGCCCGGATTGGCGCGGAAATTGAAGCTGTCAAACGCCGCGCCCAGGTCGATAAAGAACGGATCGGCGACCGTGCCCGCGAACACCCGCACGTCCCCCGAACTGCCCCCGCCATTCAGGCTGTAGATACCCTGCTGCGCCAGGGCGTCGTAGTTGGGCATCGTGCGCGGACCGATGTTGCTCGGCACCGCGTACAGCGCGCTGCCGCTCCCGCCGGTCAGCTGTGTCGAGTGCCCGTTCTTCACCATGGTCACGGTGTAGTTCTGGCGTACCCCAAGGCCCGCCGCGCCCGGTCCATCCAGTGCCGTAACAGCCGGGGGCACCACGACCGTACCGGGCGCGATTGGCGCCGGCGAGTTTGCCGGAGCTTTCAGCCCCGATCCCGCGCCCGCGGCCGAAGTAAACAGGTTCGGCGCACGATACTCCGTGTTGAAGCGAAACTGAAACGTTACATTCGCTGTTGCGGTGTACGTGTTATCGACCTTGATTTCATACAGAATGTTGGGATCGAAGGGAAAGTAATTTGGGCCGTTGCTCGGCTCCAGGAACGGGTCCACGTTCAGCACGAACGTGACGCGATCCGGGTGGTCGTAGCTGACGAAGGAATAGAAATCGGTTATGTCGGCTGGATGATCGAGGGCGGTAATGGGCGCTTCACGATGACTTGATGCGAACGACGCGCAAGGCGTCAGACACAGCATGCCCAGTGAAAGCGCAAGCGAAGTAGTGCGTTTAAACATGGCTATCTCCGTAGGTACAGCGACTCATGGGTACAATCCGAACAGAGCAAGGCGGGGAATAACTTGCCGGACCTGGGTTGTACGAAGCGAATACTAACGCCTTTGGTAAGAACATGACAATAAAAAATCAAGTTCCAATCTTTTCACTTGAGAGAGCAGAAACTCACCGTAAAACTCTATAACGCACGTAGATGCCTGAATGGATTCAGGCAAACCACAAATACTTTTACTGATTCGAAATAGGTCAATTACACGCCAAACTGTTACTACTGAGCCCGCCTCTGTAACTTAAGTAGTATGTCGCAATATCGGGCGATTTTCCTGGCTAAGAGCAGAAGCAGAATTGCAATTATGTGCAAAAACTGTGTCATCCTGAGCGTAGCGGGGGCGCTTGAGCCAAAGGAGCTGCTTTTGATCCACCGCACATCGTTCTTGCCAACGCTCTAACTTGAGTTACACGAAGTCAGCTTCCCATATATCTCCGCGTACCGCGGAAGCTCACCTACCGGCGCCATTCCCTTAACGCCCGAACCCGTACCGAAGCGAAACACTGCCGTAGGAGCGAAGCGGTACGCCCGCCATGCGCTCAAACGGCGCCCCTTCCCCGGGCAGCGCAAAGGTTTCCAGCGTCTGCCCGGTAGCCCCGCTCGCCAGCTCGCCGTCGACCGAGACCACCCACCGCCCATCCCGGAGCGGCTTCCCGAGGTCAAGCCGTATCTCCTGCACCGGAACCCCGTGAAAGCCATCTCCCAGCGGTTTCTCGCCGACATACTCATACTCGGCCTTTCCCCCCACGCCGAAAGGCAGGCGATCCACTGTGCCGATTGAATCGACGATCAGCCGGGGCGCTTCCGGCACCGGCTGGCGCAGCAGCCGGTCGGTCGCATTCGCCTGCGAATACGACGTCTGGAGAAAGCCGCGCGCGTAGCGACGTCGCGCCATGACCGTGAAATATCGGTTCAGCGAAGGCCCGATGTCCTGCTGCAGGCCGGTATCCGGATCGATCTTCGCCAGCTCTTCCGAATTGGTCTGGTGCGCGAGGGTCACCCGCAGCTCCGTGCCGGCGATCACCTTGCCCGCAATCAACTGGTACTCGCGCGACTGGGTAATCAGCGCGCCATGGCCGATCCCCGAACCGATCCCCGAACCGATCCGAGGATCGTTCGCATGAAACGCCTTCCCAAAGGAGAACGAGATCTGCGGCAGCACCCCGCTTTCTTCCCGGCCCCAAGTCAGCGTCGCCTTCGGGCTCGTCGTTCCTGGCGTTTGCGTGTACCCGTTCGCCCGCGTGATCCTGTCAGTATTGGCGAACCGGATCTCATCCCGGCGCACCCCCGCATACACCCGGAACGAGCGCCCCAGATCGCCCTCCAGCGCTGCAAACGGACCGTAGTCGCTGATCGTCAGGTCATTGCTCGTCACCAGCTGCAACCTGCCCGCCCCATCCGCACGCGCCAGGTCCAGATCGCGCGGCGCGTCCCGGCGATAGTCCATCCCGGCCAACGCATTGAAGCGGCTGCCCAGCTTGTGGGTGTAGGTCGCATTCCCGCCCTCCACCGTGCGGAACTCACTCTGCTCGATCAGTCCATCTCCAAAATCAGAATCTAGCGCCAGGCTGTACGTGCGCGAGTAGCCGGAGAGTGTCAGCAGTTGCCGGTCCGAAGGCCGCCAGCTATCGGTAAGAACGGCCAGCGTCGTATGCGTCAATTCTTTTTGTCGCCCGTCAATCGTGTCCCCCACCACCGGCGTACGGAGCGGGATCAATCCCGGAATACGCGAAAATCCGTAATACGCGTCCCCGAAAACCGTCAGCACATGATCCCCAAACACCCAGGCACGCAAGCCGTTCAGCTTGTACTGCTCCCGCTCTTCCGGTCGCGCCAGAAATCCATTGCCGAACGACATCTCCCCTGCAACCCAGGCCGGGTGCGTGGCATGCCGAGGCGACCACCCAGCCGCAATATCCCCGTCCCGCCCATCGCTCGTCAGCTCGATAAACGGCGGGAGCCGGTCGCGCACACTGTAGTCCACCGCAAGGTTGACCGAGTGGTCCCCATAACGCGCATTGAACGCGGCATTGTCGACCTGCACACCACCGATCGCCTCTGGAATGACCAGATTCGGGTCGGAGTAGCCGTTGCCATGCGCGTTCGCGGTGAGATTATTCTGGAACAGAAAGTCGCCGACCTGGAAGAACTGCGCAATCGGCTCCCCATGATCCCCGGCCACGCCCGGCGCAAAATACTGCGGCGCCTTGATGCCTCCGGCCGAGGTTTCAGTCGGAAAACCCGGCACCGAAAACGGAATGCCCGGCCGCCCCGGATTGGCCGGAAGCAGATCGTCCCGGGTGTAGGCCTCGGTCGATGGGTCCGGCGAAAGCACGTCCGCCCCGGCATGCACGGTCACATTTTCGTCTGCCCTCAGCTCGATACGCAGCGTTTGATCGCTTTCCATATCGAGATCGGTCTCGAAAGTCGAGTACCGATCCTTCTCGGCAACGACACCGGCAGGGACACGCGCAACCACATGCG
>JAABUX010000734.1_pt1 | contig 53578 bp, 52 predicted proteins | sample 5561851 | NCBI WGS metagenome assembly JAABUX01 (sample SAMN10711883, study PRJNA513361) | rock metagenome | isolation source: Antarctica rocks | place: Antarctica: Victoria Land, Richard Nunatak red sandstone | collected 2016-01-03
CGCTCTCCCTGGCCCAGAGCAACGCGCGCCTCGCCGTGCAGCGCCTCACCGTCGACCTGCAAGTGCTCGCGCAGTGGACGGCCTCCGGCCAGCCGCATGGGACCGACTACTACCAGGCCTTGGTGAGCAACGCGGGCGGCTACGACGCCTACATCGACGCCACGGCTCAGGCGCTGTCCGACGATTCGCTGGTCGAGGCGCGCATGCGCGCGGTGATGCCGCACAAGGCCGTGATGGTCTCGCTCGGCGAGCAATACCTGCGTGAATACGAGGACGGCGTGTTGGTACACTCCAACGGCATCACGACCGGCCGCCCGGAACTGCCCACGGTCACGGGCCACTTCGCCATCTACGAGAAGATCACGCCGTACCAGTTCATCTCCCCCTGGCCGCAGGGCTCACCCTACTACTATGCGCCCACCTGGATCAAATACTGGATGCCCTTCACCGGCGGCTACGGCCTGCACGACGCCTGGTGGCGCTACCACTACGGCCCCGGCACCAATATCGGCGGCGACGGTCCTGGCTCGGGCGAGCCTATGGGGACGCACGGCTGCGTCAACCTGCCCTTCGCCGATACGGTGTGGCTGTGGAACTGGGCGCCCGTCGGGACCCCGGTCGTCGTCTACGGCGGCCCGCACGTTGCTCCCGGCGGCGCGGCAGGGATTTAATGTTGGCGCGCAAAAGTCCTGGGGACGCCCGCGCCCCCAGATCACCCCAGACCTTCCGCGCGCCAACGATTTAATTGTTATAGTGGAAGTGATGGCGGCGCCTCATTGCGCCGCGCTAACGGGAGGCGGCGCAATGAGGCGCCGCGCTCCAGGAGAGGGTAACGTCTCACCATGGTAGACACGACGCGCCAGACCCCTCATGCGGGCATCGAAGGCGAGTGGCCCCGCGCCCACAGCAATTTGAGCACCCCCGCCTTGGTCGAGCAATCCCTGCGCCAGGGCAACACCCGTCTTGTCGTCAACGGCGCTCTCACCGCCGAGACCGCGCCGCGCACGGGACGCTCGGTCCGGGACAAGTTTATCGTGCGCGACGCCGATACGGCCGGACGCGTGGCCTGGGGTGGGTTCAACCAGCCCATCGAGCCCGACATCGCCGCCCGCCTCGAGGAGCGCGTGGCGGACTACCTGCGTGAACGCGAGACCTTCCTCGTCGACGCCTGGGCCAGCGCCGACCGGGCGCACCGCTTGGGCGTGCGCGTCGTCGCCGAGTATGCCTGGCACGCCCTCTTCGCCCGCCAACTGTTCCTGCGTACCACGCCCGCCGAGCGCGCCGGATTCGAGCCGGGCTTCACCGTGCTGGCGGCGCCCGATTTCCACTGCGACCCCGCGCGTGACGGCGTCAACTCGGACGTGGCCATTATCATAAACTTTGACCGCCGCGTCGTCACCATCGCCGGGACGCGCTACGCCGGCGAGATCAAGAAGAGCGTCTTTAGCTACCTCAACTACGTGCTGCCGGCTGAGGACGTCTTCCCCATGCACTGCGCCGCCAATACGGGGACGGACGGCGACGTAGCCCTGTTCTTCGGCCTCTCGGGAACCGGCAAGACGACCCTCTCCGCCGACCCCGCGCGCCGCCTCATCGGCGACGATGAGCACGGCTGGGCGGACACGGGCGTCTTCAACTTCGAGGGCGGCTGCTACGCCAAGTGCATCCGGCTGCGGCGCGAGAGCGAGCCACAGATCTACGACGCGATCCGCTTCGGCGCCGTGCTGGAAAACGTGGTCATCGACCCGGAGACGCGCCAGCCCGACTACGACGACAGCAGCCTGACCGAGAATACGCGCGCCGCCTATCCCGTGGACTTTATCCCGGGCGCCACGCCGTTGGGCCGGGGTGGTCACCCCCGGACGATCCTGTTCCTGACCGCCGACGCCTTTGGCGTGCTGCCGCCCATCGCCCGGCTGAGTCCCGAGCAGGCGCTCTACTACTTCCTCTCGGGCTACACGGCCAAGCTGGCCGGCACCGAGGCCGGGCTCGGCAAGGACCCCGAGGCTACCTTCAGCGCCTGCTTCGCCGCGCCCTTCCTGGCCCTGCCGCCCAAGGCGCTGGTGGATATGCTGCGCCGGCGCATGGCCGCGCACGACACGCGCTGCTACCTGGTCAACACTGGCTGGAGCGGCGGCGGCTTTGGAGTCGGCAAGCGCATCTCGCTGTCCTACACGCGGGCCATGGTGCGCGCCGCCATCGCCGGCGACCTCGACGACGAGCCGACGTGGGTCGATCCCGTCTTTGGATTGCACGTGCCGGAGCACATCGCCGATGTCCCATCCTCGGTGATGCGCCCGCGCGAGACCTGGAGCGACCCCGCGGCCTACGACCGCTCCGCCGCGCGGCTGGCCGGACTCTTCGCCGCCAACATCGCAACGTTCACCGATGTCTCCGACGATGTGCGCGCCGCCGGCCCCCGGGGCTAACCTTCCCTCCGGGGGTCGTGCCGCGGATGGGTCGGGATGCGGCCCATGATCGTGAGCGCCGCCTGACCTTAAAAGGTCATGGCAGGACACGGACCCTGAAGGGTCTCCGCGGGCCCATCACCCGGCGAGGGTCGGGCTGGCGCAGGTCTTCCCGGCTGACCTTTTAAGGTCCGTCCCTGCCATGACCCTTCAGGGTCAGGTCGTTGCAGGCGGCCTCACAATCATGGGGCGCGACCGATCAAGACTCCTCTGCTACCGGGCGGCAACCGCGATGCGGCGCCCCGCATCGGGTTCGTCGACCGGCAGCGGGCGCGGGGCTGGGGTGACGCGGATCACGCGCAGCGAAAGCAGCCCCGCGGCCACTAACAGGGCGGCGCCGACGCCGATGACCTGGCGCACGCCGAAGAGGTCGGTCAGCGCGCCGCCAAAGGTCATCGAGGCGATCATAGCCACGGCCATGCCCGTGTTGATCAGGCTCATCACGCGCCCCATGTAGAGGTCGTCCGTCGCGAGTTGCGCCAGCGTCATGAACGAGACGATCAGCGGCGGGAACGACAGCCCCGAGGCTACCAGCGCGACCACCGCGACGGGCAGCGAAGGGGCCAGCGCGTACCCCAGGAGAGCCAGCCCGTTGGCGACCGTCGAGAACCCCAGCAACAGGTGGTAGCGGCGCGCCGCCCGCGCGCTCAGCGCCGCCACGACCAGACCGCCCACGACCTGCCCCATCCCGCTCGCCAGGAACAACACGCCCACCGTTTCCGCACGCAGGCGCAGCGCGCGCGTGACGAACACGACGTCGAGCACGCTGAGCGCGCCGACGCCCAGCAGCGCCACGAAGGCCACGGCGATCAGCGAGACCAGCAGCCGGGAGCGGCGCACGTAGCGCAGGCCGTCGGCCATCTCACGCACCACGGTCACGCGCGCGGACCCGGACTCGGCGGGACGCGGAGCGGGCACGGCGGCGAGGACCGGCGCGGTCAGGAGATACACGCCGATCAGCGCCAGGACCGTGCCGCGCGGGCCGATCGTGGCGAAGAGCAAGGCAGCGCCGGCTGGCCCGACGGCGGCGATCACGCCGTTGGCGAGCGAGAGGAGGCCGTTAGCCTGCCCCGCTCGCTCCGGCCCCACCACGGCCGGAATGGCGGCCGAGGCGGCCGGGAGGAAGAACTGCGAGGCGGCGTTGGCCAGCAGCGTCACGGCCAGGATGATCGGCAGGCCGGCGCGATCGGTCACGATCAGCAGGGGCAGCAGCAAGGCGGCGCGCGCCAGCACCGAGCCAGCCATCGTCGCGGCGCGGCTCCAGCGGTCCACGAACACGCCGGCCACCGGCGCCAGCAGGAGCAGCGGCAGGGCCTCGGCCAACCCAACCAGACTGACCGCGACGCCCGAGCGCGTCAGCGCGTATACCCAGATCAGCAGCAGAGTGCGCAGCGACCAGTCGGCCAGCACGCCGAGGAACTGGCCGCCCCACAGCAGGGCGAATCCCCGCTCCCGCAACAAATTCATGCGGCGGGTCCTAGATAAAGAGGTTGGCAAGAGGATAGGTGAAGCCCGGTACCACGTCCTCGCCGCTCAGCACGTCAGTAACGCCCAGGGGGGTAGGGGTCTCGTCGCCGGGGCGCCACACATCGACGCGCTGGTAGCGCGGCCAGACGACCCACACGAGGCGCGTCCCAAAGGAGAGGTAGGTTTTCGCCTTCACGGCCATTCCTGGCGCATACTGATTCTCAGACGTGACTTCAATCGCAAGGTCGGGAGCGAGCTGGAGGGCCTTCATATACTCCGGCGATGTGCGCGGCGGCACGCGATCCGCGCGGACAAAGGCATAGTCAGGACCTAGCTCTGTGTCTCGAGGGTGAGCCGGGTCAAGACGATAGCCGCCCTGTTCCCCCGTCATCTCCCCAAGGCCATGGAGTTTGATATAGGTCCCCAGCTCTAAGGCGAGGCGAAAACCGATATTTGACGCGCCAAAGCCGCTTAGTGGCATACGGACCAAGACCCCTTGAACCAGTTCATAGGACCATCCATCGTTGGGCATGGCGTGCAGTTCGTCCACGGTCATGGGCGGCATGTTGGGCACGATCTCGGCCCACGGCGCTATAGGGTACGGTGGGGAAGCGCGTCGTGCGGACATGAGTATAGTATCCCCTGTTCATTGCCCACCGTCAACATAGCCGGTGGTGGTAGCCTGCATCGGTCATAGGAGATGGTGGGGAGGATGCGGGCGCGTGCTCTCCATCGGACAGGGAGGGCGGCGATGGCAAGCCTGCCATCGCCGCCCTCCCTGTCCGAGCTTGTTGGCGGTCGGGAACCCGCCGCTTGCCTCGGTGTATTGAGCACCGGGTACTGCTTCGGAGGCATCGCATCCATGACCAGTTACTTGATGCCACCGTCGACATCGACGATCGCCCCTGTGGCGAAACCATTGTCCATTAGGAAGAGAACGGCCTTGCTCACGTCCTCCGGCGTGCCCACTCGCCCCACAGGCAGACTGTGAGCGAAGCCGTCGAGGACACCACGGCGCATCTCCTCGGGGAGCGAGTCCCACAGGGGCGTCGCGATGACACCCGGATTGACGGCGTTGATGCGGATGGGGGCGAGCTCGAGCGCGAGATTCTTCGTCAGCGCCTCGATGGCCCCGTCAATGGCAGCGTAGGTCGAAACGCCCAGCATCGGCTTGCGACCCATCCAGCCCGAGAACAGGACAATCGACCCGCCCGCGCGCACGAGGGGGGCGCCGTGCTTGACCGCGTGATACTGCGTCCAGAACTTGGCGTCGAACCGCTCCCGGACGGCGGCCATGTCCATGTCGAGGAACGCGACATCGCCGGCTTGGGGGCCAGCCGCCGTCACAAGGTGGTCGAAGGGGCCGACGTCGGAGAAGAAGGCGCGTACATCCTCCTCCCGGAGCGCGTCAAGGACATGCGTCCGCGCGCGCGGGCCAAGCACCGCGCGGGCCTGTGCCAGCTTCTCGGGCGTACGGCCCGCGATGACGACGTGCGCGCCCTGCGCGACGACCGCCCGCGCCGTGGCCAACCCGATGCCCGACCCGCCGCCGGTGATGACGATTGTTTGTCCGTCCATAACCATGATGTCTTTCCTCCAGGTAAAGTGATCACCGTCTATCAGTAGACCGGTCTGTTCATAAAAAGTAGTCTCTGATCCAGCCGGGTGGCCATTCGTTAGCGCGTCAACACGACGTCGAACAGGACGGCCACGAACGCGTGGAGCGGCTCCGCGCTCTTGCGCACCTTCATCTGCAGCAGCGCACCTTCCCAACTATCCAGGGTGAACGCGGCGATGGTCGGGACGTCCAGGTGGGCGGAGATTTCCTCTGCAGCTTGGGCCTGGATCAGGCACACCGCGAAGCGATCGCGCCAGCGCGCGAAGATGTCGCGCAGCCGGGCGCGGAATGTTTCGCTTTGATCGGCCATTTCCTGGCTGAGCATCCCGACCAGGCAGCCGTTGCGGTAGCCCTGCGCGGCGTAGGCGGCGATATTTGCCTCGAAATAACACCGCAGGCGGGTGAGCGGGGACACGCTCCCGTCGTTAAGGTAGCGATCCAGTAGGCGTTGGTGGTCGGCGAAGTAGGCATCGATAATGTCGAAGGCAAAATCCTCCTTACTCGCGAAGTGGTGGTAGAATGAGCCCTTCGGCACGCCGGCTTCATGCAAGATGGCCTGGATACCCGTCCCGGCGTAGCCGGTCTCGAGCATCAGGCGCGTCCCTATGTCCAGCAGCAGTTGGCGCGTCGCATCCTTACTCATGTTTTAAGAATAGACCGGTCAGTTCGAGTTGTCAAGGAGAGCCAAATCGGAGGGGCACTTGACAGAGTAGCGCCTGATGTGCGACTCTATAGACGACTGGTCAACTACAAAGAGAGGGAGGACAATGGCGAAAGACGACGTGCGGGAGCAGCTGGTCGAGGTCGGGCTGCGCACCCTCCTCGCCGGCGGCTACAACCACACCGGCGTCCAGGACCTGGTTGCCGCGGCCGACGTGCCCAAGGGCTCGTTCTACTACTACTTCGGCAGCAAGGAGGACTTCGCCTGCGCGGTCATCGACCGCTACGCGGACCGCGCCACGGTCTCGGCAATCCTCGACGACCGCACAAGGCCACCGCTGGAGCGCCTGCGGCGCTACTTCGAGGTCCTGGTCCCCCTGTACGAAGAGCGCGGCTTCGCCCAGGGCTGCCTGCTTGGCAACCTGAGTCTGGAGATGGCCGACGGGAGCGAGGCGATGCGCGAGCGACTGGCGTCCGGCTTCGCCCGCTGGCAGGCGATGTTTGCTGCCGTGTTCCGCGAGGCGGCCGACCGGGGCGAGTTGCCCGTGCGGTCCGACCCCGACGCGCTCGCCGCGTTCTGCCTCGACGGCTGGGAGGGCGCGCTGCTGCGCATGAAGGCCGAGAAGAGCGCGGCCCCGTTGCGGATCTTTATCGCGACGGTATTCGACTACATGCTGCGCCGCTGATCCCCCGGTGTGCTTGTAGATGACCGGTCAGCTAACAGTAGAGATCGACGAGGTAGAAGTAGAGAAGGAGACAGACATGGCCGAGGAGTTGCAAATCCTGCTGGACCGTGAAGCGATCAGAGAGGTCCGTTACCGCTTCGCCCTGGCCCTGGATACGCGGGACTGGGCGCTGTTCGACGCGATCTTCGCCGACGAGGTCGACGCCGACCTCTCCGCCGTCGGCAGCCCCCGACGCACGATGCCCAAGGCCGAACTGGCGGCCCTGTTCCAGTACTCCTTCCGCCGCCCGGCGTCGGAAAATCCCACGCAGCAGCTCTACGGCAACGTCCTGATCGAGGTCGACGGCGACATGGCGACCTGCCGCTCCTACCTGGTCGGGCATCACTACATCCCCGGGTTCGAGGGCGGCGACGAGGCGATCCTCCGGGCACGGTATATGGACCACCTGACGCGGACCCTGAGCGGTTGGAAGATCACGGCGACCACGCTGCATGTCTTCTCCGTGACGGGCAACCCGCGGATCCTGGCGTGACGCCGGGCGAGGAGAAGAGCAGAGCGGACGCCGCGCATGGCGAACACCAGCCCGCGTCACGCCGCCAGGCGCGGGTCAGACAACCCGTATGACGTGGAGCGGCGGCACGGAAGCACGGACAAGAACGAAAAGAGGAGCAAGTTCATGCCCATGATCGATGTCACGACCGCCAGCGGGGTCTTCGCTCCCGCGGCCAAAAGAGAGCTGACCGCGCGGCTGACCGCGGCGTTGATGAAGTGGGAGAAGGCGCCGGACATCGCGCTGTTCCGCGACAACACCGCGGCCTTCGTACACGAGTTGCCGGTCGAAGCGATCGCCACGGCGGCCGGCGCGCACACGGGCATCCGGGTGCGCATCGAGACGCCCGCGGGCGCGCTGGATCGGGAGTCCAAGCTCGGCGTGGTGGCCGAGATGACGCGTATCGTCGCCGAGGTCGCGGGCGACCCCGGCCAGGCACAGCGGACATGGGTGCTGTGCGCCGAGGCGCCCGACGGCGGCTGGGGCATCGCCGGCTACGCGTACACCCGGGCCGACATCGGCGAGGCCGTCCGGCGCGAACTCGCACAGATTGACCTGCACGCGTCGAGCGAGTAAGCGCGAGATGGACGCCCTCTCCGTCCGCTTCGCCAAGGAGGAGTTCCGCCCCCTGGCGCAAGACAGGGTGACGACCGACTACCGGCTGGGGTAGCGGTACGGGCTGGGGTAGCGGTACGGGCTGGGGTAGCGACGGTCATGCCAGGGCAACCATTCCTACCGTAACGCCTGCCGCAGCCATGCCTCGGCCGTCGCGACCTCCGTGGTCAGGTCGGACCCGACCATGATGTGAGGCGCGCCCGGAATCCAGACCAGCCGCGTGCGGACCCCGGCCCGGCGGAGCGCGTCGTAGGTGGCCGTCGTCCACGCCGCCGGGATCTCCTCGTCGGCCGTCCCCTGCACCAGCAGCACCGGCGGTCCTCCGCGCCGGAAATAGCGGCGCGGGGAGATGTGAGCGTACCCCACCGGGTTCTGGTCGGGCGTCCCCAGGGCGCCCGCCTCGGCGGGGTTGTCTCCCCACCAGCGGCGCGCGTTGTCGGCCATGTCGCTGCTATCTGGAGCGAAGAGGGCTACGGCCCTGACGTGAGGATCAACGACCATGACCAGCATGGCGACCTCGCCGCCCTGACTATGGCCGATCAACGCGATGCGAGAGCGGTCCGCCCGCGAGAACGAGCCGAGCGAGCTGATCAGGTCGAGCGTCGCCACGGCGGCGGCGACCGACGCGGGCATTCCCGCGGGTCCCGAGGCCGAGCCCGCGTAATCCGGGTAGTCCGGCGCCGCGACGAGGAAGCCGTGGGCCGCCAGCGCGTCGCCGTAGCGCCATGAGTCCAGGCCCACCGTGTAGTAGGCGGGCTCGACGTAGCCGTGCGCGATCACCACGACGGGGAAGGGACCGCGCCCGTCGGGGACCTCGAGCGACCCTGTCATGGTCCGGCCGCCACTCGGCCAGGTGATGCGATAGGTCGTGAAGCCGCCGCCGCGCACCAGCGCGGCCCCGATGGCGAGCGGGCCACCGGGATAGCGGCGCGCGCGCAGGGTCTCGATGTAGTAGGGTGGAATGGGCGCCGCGACCCGTGCCCCAGCCTGGGATGTCCCGGTGGTAGGATGGGCGCCGGCAACGTGCGGTGTCGCCGGTTTGCGGGGGCCGGGCGCGGCGAGCGTGGCGAGCAACACCAGGAGACCGCATGTGACCCGGCGGGGCAGCGAGCGGGGTAGTGAGCGCGTCATGCTTGCACCACGGTGATGCCCCGTGCCCGCAAGGCCGGCGCCATGGTCTCGGGCGCGTCGGTGTCGGTCACCACGGTCGACGCGCTGATTGGGGCCATGCGCACCATGCTGATGCGCGGCGCGTCGTGCGGTTCGCCAACGCTGACGAACTTGCGGGGGGCGACGTAGTCGAGAAGTTGCCGGCGCCGATGGGCGATAAACACGACAGTCTCCCGCGACGATCACCACTATCACGACGTCCTGGACCCGGGAACCGACCATTAGCCTTTCTTGCTATCGTGAACTCTACAGCGATGACGACGCGACGTCAAGCGTTTGCTGCCAAAGTTGGCTGAATGGAACAAACATCGTTCAGGATAACGCTTCGCGACACAGGGATGCCCGCGCTCCCAGTCCGACTTTCCGTAGGGGCGCGGAAGTTCTGTGCGCTAACGACTTTTCACAGATCCTATCGTGGGTTGGGGAGTGAGGGCCGCTCCTGCTATGCTTCTACTATGGTGCATGAGAGGAGAAATAGCACAGCATATGCCGACGCTCGGTGAGACGTTCCGCACAACACGCGAAGCCAAACGTATCAAGCTCACACAGGTCGCGGAGCGGACTGCTATCCCTCTGGAGCGCCTGCAGGCGCTGGAGTCCGACCGCTACACGGACCTGCCGGACGATGTCTATCTAAAAGGGCAGATCCGCAATTACGCGTTGTTCCTTGAACTTAACCCCAACGAGGCGGTGACGCGCTATCGCGAGGTGCGTCCCGAGCAGGAACGCATCGTGCCGCTCAGCGGCGCCAGGACCACGACGCGCATCGCCGCGCTGCCGGTCACGATCCTGGTCGTCGTCATTCTCATCCTGCTGTTGGTTGCCCTCTTTGCGCTGCACGTGATCTGATAACGGAGGCGTAGACTATGGCTTCAGATTCGTCATTCGACGTCGTATCGGAATATGACCGCCAGGAACTGGTTAATGCCGTCGATCAGGCCGAGCGCGAGCTGCGCACCCGCTACGACCTGAAAGATACCAAGAGCGAGATCCGTTTGGAGAAGACGACGATCGTCCTCTCCGCGCCAGCAGAGATGACGCTGACCAGCCTGCGCGACCTGCTCGAATCCAAGATGGTGCGCCGTAATCTCTCGCTTAAGATCCTCAAGCTCGGCGAGGTTGAGCCGGCGACGGGCGGGACGGTGCGCCAGACAGTGACGCTCCAGCAAGGTATCTCGCAAGATCTGGCCAAAGATATCACCAAGCTCATCCGCGACAGCCATCCCAAGGCCAAAGCACAGATCCAGGGGGAAGCGGTGCGCGTGACGGGCAAGAGCAAGGATGAGCTGCAAAGCATCATTGCCACGCTCAAAGCCAAGGATTTCCCCGTGCCATTGCAGTTCACAAACTACCGTTAAGCTCGTGTCTAAACCCTTCAGCACGATCCGTTCAATCGGCTCGACCGGCGGCAAGGTCTTCGCACGCTCCAGTGGATCGAAGCCTCCCGCCGCCCGGCCCCCACTGCAGCGCGCGGGCGCCGGGCAGCGCCACGCGCGCCTGGACGCGCCGCGTTCGACCTCGACCTTGCAGGCGCGCCTGCCCAACGGACTCAGCCTGGCTCGCTTAATCGCGACGCCATTGATCGTGCTCTTGTTGTTAGCTGCCCCGACGCAGAGCATTCCAGCGGCCGTGCTGTTCTCGCTGGCCTCGATCACTGACTACCTGGATGGTTATCTGGCGCGGCGCTGGAAGGTCGTCTCGCAGTTCGGCGTGTTCTGCGACCTCGTCGCCGACAAGCTCCTCGTCTCCGCCACGCTAATTGCCCTGATCGGCATCGGCCGCGTCGCCTCATGGGTGGTGATTGTCATCGTCGGGCGCGAGTTGCTCGTCTCAGGGCTGCGCGCGTGGGCGGCGGCGCAAGGGGTTGTGATCCCCGCTGGTATCTGGGGCAAAGGCAAGACGCTGGTCACGCTGATCGCTACCGTCTTCGTGATCCTCTGGCCCTCGCCCGTGTCCACGGTGTTGATCCTCGTCGCCGCGCTGCTGACCTTGCTCTCGGCGGTTGACTACGTCTACCAGGCATGGAGCATCGCTCAACGATGACAAGGGCAACCCTCACCCCCGACCCATGGCTGACTAGCCCCTCGGCCCTACCCGTGGGCCGACGGTCTAGCGCGCTCTCCCCTCTCCCGCGGCTGGCTAGACCGGGACCGGCCAGCCACGGGAGAGGGGAGACGAGGCGAACCCGGAAAATCGAATCTCGAGTGGTATACTAGTTGTGGTGTGGCGTGTCGGCCGTACCCGGACCATGGTGCGACGAGCGGCCGCGTCCGGTCGAGTACAACCGAATATAGCATGCGCATCGCTCGTTGCAACGAGCGATACGCACGCGCTATGCGTGGTACAGCTATCATTGGCGATTTTTAGTAGGCGCGCAGACGTACGGGGAGCGCGGGCAGCTTGCCCGCCCGGACCCAGCGGGCAAGCTGCCCGCGCTCCCCGTCGTCCCAGCACGTATGCGCGCTAGCGATTTTTACGCCGATATGATGTATGAGGTCTCGAAGCTATCGAGCCTGAGCGTTGGAGAAGCGCTCGGCATGGGAGAGAATGAACATGGTAGCAGGGTGGCTACGGCGCGAAACGCGCGAAACGCGCGAAGATCGCAAGAGCGAGAGGGACAAAACAGCGGCGGCTAACCTACTGGTGGCCGTCGCCGGTAACAGCATGGACGAGGACCTGGTGCGCATGGCCTGCCGGCTGGCGCGCAAAGGGAAGAGTCACGTCGTCGTGATCAACGTGGTGGAGGTCCCACGTACCCTACCGCTCGACGCGGTTGTCCAGGGAGATGATTCGGATCGGGTGCTTGACCGAGCGGTCGCGGTGGCACAGGGCATGGACGTAGAAATCGAGGTCGAGGTGGTCCATGCCCGGGAAGCCGGGCCGGCGATTGTCGACGAAGCCAGCGACCGGCAATGCCAGTTGATCCTGCTGGGCCTGGTACCACGCTCACGGTTCGGGCAGTTCGACCTGGGTAAGACCGTGCCCTACGTCCTGGAGCACGCGCGCGGCCGCGTATGGGTCGTGCGCGATGAGTGCGACGTGTGCTAGTGAGTGATTAGTGGCTAGTGATTAGTAATTTGTAATTTCTAGTCACTAACCACTAGCCACTAATCACTTTTTAAAGTAGTCCGTGTTGATCTGGATGAATTGTTGATATTGGCTGGGGACCTCGTCTTCGGAGAAGATTGCATTGACGGGACACTCAGGCTCACAGGCGCCGCAGTCGATGCACTCATCCGGATTGATGAAGTACTGCTGGTCATCGTCGGTCGTATAAATGCAGTCGACGGGGCACACGGCGACGCAGCTGGCGTCTTTCACGTTGATGCAAGGCTCGGTGATGACGTAGGTCACGGACTATCTTTCCCTTTCATAGCGCGAACGATTAAGTGGCGACACCGTAGCGCTTCTACCTACAGGCTACTGAACGGACGCTACCAACGCAAGTGGCCTCGTCGTACGCATGAGCGTTGCCAAACCAACAAGGATGATAAGGATAAGGAGACGCCTTGCCGGGACTGCCCCGGCAAGGCGTCTTACTCCGCCTGCATCTATTGCAGGGCAGTCAAAAGGCTAGCTGTTCTCGCCGCTGGTCGTGGCGCCGGTCGTCTCGGCGCTCGGCCCGGCGGTACCGTTGCCCGCCGATGGCGTGGGAGCGGGCGTCGTCCCAGTGGCGGGAGCGGGCGTCGTCCCGGTGGTGGGAGCGGGCGTCGTCCCAGTAGTGGGGGCGGGCGTCGTCCCAGTGGCGGGCATGCTGGACGCGGTGGAGGTCGTCGACTCCTGGGGCGGGCTGGGCCAGTACTGGCTATCGTCTCCCTGGTCTCCGCCGAGTCCGAGGTCACGCCGTAGATTCTGCACTCGTTCGCCCAGCGGTCCGCTGAGAGGCGAGGAGATAAAGGCCACGACTCCACCAATGACCAACCCGAAAAACAGGAAGCGGAACGAGCCCCCGCTCTTTTTGGGTTGAGGCAGCGCGTCTTTGGCCTGACCGGCCACTTGTTCCGTGGCCTTGGTCAGGTTCTCCTCGGTGTCGTTGAGCACCTGTTGCAGCGAGCTCTCGGCCGTCTCGATACCCGATTGCAGAGCGTCGGAGAGCGACGAGAGGGTATCCTTGGTCAGGTCCACGATATCCTTGATGCGCTGTTGCGTGGCGTCTGACGCGCTGTCAATGCCTTTGCGCGCCTGAGAGGAGAGCTCGTCGGCGTTTGCGCCATGCGGGCGACTGGCATCGAGAGGGCTGCCAGGGGCGAACAGCGTCCCGAACCCGGTTGCCAGCAAGGTCACGCCGCGCAGCAAGCGCGGCAGGTCGTTCGCGTCGAGGTTGATGTTCAAGCCGCCGCCGGACACGTTTTTCTGCATGCTTTGCGCTACCTCACCGGTGCGATTACCTAACGCCTGAAGGAGACCAGCAGCCATGCCGCTGGCATCCGCGGCCTTGTCGGAGATGTCAGACGTCTGGACGTTTTTCTGGGCCTCTTTGGCGGCCTTTTGCGCGTTCTTGGTGGTCTGAGCGAGTGCTTTGGCCGCTTGCTTTTGCGCCTTACGGGTGGTCTTGACCAGGTTGCCGTTGCTATCGGCGCTATCGGCGATCTTGGAGCCGAGCGTGCTGAGCGTCCCGGCCGCCGCACCTTTCACGGCGCCGACGGTAGCCCCGACCTTGATGTCGCCGAGCGTATCACCGACCGTTTGGGCCGCCTGTTCGATTGGACTGCGACCACGTTTCGCCATGCATTCTCCTCCTGTCCCTACTGTCTGTCATTGTCCCGTGCCATTGCCTTGTCTGGTGTCGCTATGGGGTCGGCAAGATACATGCCAGTGCGCGGCATCGTCACACGCCGCGTCCAGTGTAACACTCTACCCTCTACTCGTGCGACACGCGTGCGACCAGGGGACCCGCGCGGAGCAGCCACGACGCCAGTTCTGGCGGGCAACACAGGCCCGGTGTCGGCTCCTATACTGGAATGCGCGCGCGACCGGTCACTCCACCAAACGGGGTAGTGAGTTGACCGTTGGGCCACCGCGCCAGGTCAGACGGATCTGCCGGGATGCCGTAGCCATACACGCTCCTCTCTTGATAAGAAGACCACCGCCACATCATACCCACCAGGGGAGCCCAAGGCAAGCGGGACGAAGTGGGCAGTGGGCAGTGGGCAGTGGGCAGTGGGCAGTGGGCAGTGGGCAGTGGGCAGTGGGCAGTGGGCAGTGGGCAGATAAGGTCATGCCTCACGCCACGACGTGAATCACTCCACTCGCCCCGTCCTGCTGTGAACTGCCTACTGCCTACTGCCTACTGCCTACTGCCTACTCGTATGGTACGATGCGTAGGGTACGGCTGGCGTGCTCCAGGGTCATGGCCTGTGTGAAGCACCCGGGCGGCACATCCGCAACGTTTTGGCGATACGATCGACGCGAGACAGAGAGACAAAGAGGAGAGCAACATGGACGAAGAGACGCGCGAGGCGATCGGGCAGCGGGCGATAAGCGGCGCGGTCAGCGCCTTGTCGGGGAGCGGTTTTAGCAGCGAGCAAGAGTCCGCCGTGGCGCAGGCGATCAGCCAGGCTGTGATCGAGGCGCTCGACGAGTGGATGAACACCTACTACGAGATCGAGGACGTCGACGACGAGGAAGAATTCGAGCAGTAGGCGCGAGTAGGTATGGCTGGTCGGCCATCGCTCATCGGCTGGTCTGCACTCGTTCAGACGTTCATAAGCGCCGGCATACGAAGACGCCTCCGGGCCATTTTTGCATGCCGGCGCTTTGACCCTATCACGATAGCCGCACAAGGTTGAGGATGGCTCGACGGGTACGCCTCCCGGTGTCGGGGCGAACCACGGGGGCTAATAGGCTATTGGCATATAGCCGGGGTGCGGATAGGCTATGGGTATGTCCACTACAAAGCATGTCGACGCCGCTCTGCTCGACGAGTCGGCCACGTTCGCAACCCCCAGGGCGACGCTTCCTTCCTCGGAGACGGGAGAGGCCACGACGCGGGACCTGACGCGGGACCCGGCGCACCAGCGACAACGAGAAGAGGAGTCGACGCCCCCGGGGAGCGACGCCCTCGACGCCCTTATCAACGCCGTCCCGGTCCACCGCACGCGGCTCGCCAGGCGGATCTACCACGGCATGATCGATAGCATTCCAGCCCAGGCTGGCGTAGCCCTGCTGAAGCGCGTGTTGCCCCCGCCACACGTCGAGCTGACTCATCACGAGGTCATCGTGCCCGGTCTCCCACGGAGGCTGGATGGTCTGCGTGTGCTCCACATCAGTGACCTGCACCTACGTCCCGGCTCCGAGCTGGCCGACGAGTTGCCGGACGTTGTCGCCGGTGTCCCGCACGACCTGATGCTGTACACGGGAGACTTCATCGACGATGACGACGGCATCGAGCCGGTCCGTCGCGTGCTCCAGCGCATGCCGCGCCTGGCCCCTGCCTACGCCGTCCTCGGCAACCACGATTACTGGCCGTTGGGCCGGGCGCACGGCCGTAACGACGTGACGCGGCTGTGCCAGATGCTGACCGATTGCGGCCTCGAGGTGCTCCGCAACACGGCGCGGCCCGTGTGCGGCGGCGATCTGTACCTCGTCGGCGTCGACGACCCGCCCACGAAGCACGACGACGTTGACCGTGCCATGGCGGCGGTCCCGGCGGGAGCCTGCACGATCATGCTTGTGCATACGCCTGACATGGTGACTCATCTGGGGCCGCATCGCCCCAACCTGATGCTGGCCGGGCATACGCACGGTGGCCAGATACGCCTGCCCCTGGTTGGACCGGTCATCACCATGAGTGGACTGCCGCGGCGGAAAGTGATGGGACTGTGGAGGAACGACGGCCGGCCCGTCTTTGTGACGCGCGGCATCGGCTATAGCGGCCTCAATATCCGCCTTGGCTGCCCGGCCGAGGCCGCTGTGCTGACGCTGCGAACGAGTTATTAGTTGTTAGTCGTTAGTTATTAGTCGTCAGTTGTTCGTAGTCTACAGGTGAGGGCTACTGCATATCTGTCCATCCCCACTTGAACTAACAACTAACAACTAACGACTAACGACTAAGTAGGAGCCGACGATGCCCCAGACATCCACCGCGCCGTGCGACGGGTGCCCCCTCCAGGTCGAGCGCGCGGTGGCCTCGCATGGACCCGTACCGGCCCGCGTGTTGTTCCTCTCTGGAGCGCCGCGGTACCATGAAGAGAATGAGGGCATTGCCTTCGCCTCGCCGGCCTTTTCCTGGCTGGAGCAGACCCTGGCCGAGGGCGGGCTCGACCCCGCTACGGTCCACTATGCCACGCTGACCGGCTGCCGTCCTCCCTACCAACGTCCGTTGCGTTCGGCTGAGATCGATGCCTGCGCCCCTCGCCTCGACCTCATGATCAAGGCATTGGAGGCCGTCGTGGTGGTGCTGTGCGGGCCCGATGTCGTCGCCACCATGCTGCCTGGCGTTGCCCTGGCGACAGGGCACGGCGCGCTGGCGCGGCGCGGCCATCGCCTCTACTACCCGATCAGGCACCCCTACGCCGCGTTACACAGCGAGCGTTACGTGGACGAGGTCAAAGCCGACCTGCGGACTCTTGCAACGCTCCTTGCCGAGGGGCCACCCGATCTCGCCGCGCTGCCCGACCTATCAGACAGCGCCTTGCACGCCCCTGACGAACCGATGGGCGGCGATGTCGCTTTTGCCCCTTCATCCGTGCCAGGCGCTAGCATGGAGCCCGGCTTGACGCCAGTGAGCCAGGGGGAGGCGCCGACCATGGTCGGGACGCCCGCGACTCACGAGCTGTCCGCCGAGCGCGCCACGGCGACCGCGGCTACGATCGACGCGCCTGGGCACGACCAACCAAGCGCCGCGGATGATGGGAGCGAGGATGCGCTCACTGCGACGGCGGAGGTTGCGCCGGCCGTGACGGATACGGATAAGGACGCGGACGCGCCGACCCAACTCTCGTTGTTCTAGCCCGACCCGTCATGTCCCTCGACGCGCCTCTACCCTCCAGAGAGTTCACTCATCCGTTGCATATCTATGAGTTGCTGGTGTATCCTGGAGGCGGAACATACACATTAGTAAGCGAGGGACGATGATGACACACGTGCGGGCAAGAATGGGCCGTCCCAGCAAGCGCGAAGCGGCCTCTGGCTTGGTGCGTCGGAACTTACTGGTCGATGCGGAGCAGCTAACCCGCTTGCGTGATCTCTATGAGACGAAGAGCGAGTCGGAAGCGGTACGGCGCGCCGTCGAGTTGGCTTTGCTTGCCGACGAGGCCGCGACGTTGCGCGAACGCATCGCTGCCCACGGGGGGCCGCTTGATGTGTACGAGCGGACGACAGGACGACCACGGTTGCCCGTCACCGCGCGGGATGTAGATGTGGAGGCTCTCGTCGCCGAGGAAGACGATGCGCCTGCTTCCTGACACCTCCGTGTTGATCCCCTATTTCACGCGCAACGCCTATGCATCGGATATTGATCGTGCCTTGCGCGCCGGACGTTTCGTGATCTGCTCGGTCGTCGCGGAAGAAGTGCTTGCCGGCGCGCGTGACCAAGGTGAACGACAGGATTACGATCGGTTTTTCGGGCTTGCGCGCCGATCCGGTGGCAGCGCGACCCCCAGCGATGAGGACTGGCGGCGTTGCGGTCATCTGCTCTCCCGCTATCGACAGCGGTTCGGATCGCTGGCGTCGTGCGATCATCAGAACGATGTGCTCATCGTCTTGACAGCTCTTGCCCTGGCGCGGACGACCCAGACGGTGCTGATGACCGAGAACGACGCGGACCTCAACGTGTGGCTCACGATGGCGGGGAACAAAGGAGGGCTGCGCATCAATGCCGTGCGGCGCTAACCCCAGCACGGATGCGCTGTATAGTCGCGTGACGACGTGCTTGCGTGATTAGTAGACATGTCCACCCAAGCGAACGTCGCGTTCCGGCGTGAGCAGGACGACGCGGCCCCCTTCATCAGGCACGCCAAGCACCAGCACCTCGGACACGAAGCCGGCGATGCGGCGCGGCGGCAGGTTGCACACGGCGATGACCAGTCGGCCCGGCAACTCGTCGGGGGCGTACAGCGCGGTAAGCTGCGCGCTGGAGCGACGCATTCCCAGCGGACCGAAGTCGATGGTGAGCCGATAGGCCGGCTTGCGCGCCTCGGGGAAGGGCTCCGCCGCGACGATTCTCCCGACGCGCAGGTCCAGGTCCTCGAACCCCTCGATCGTGGCCATCGCGCCTCTCTCAGGTGATGGGTGATAGGTACTCGTCACTCGTCACTCGTCACTCGTCACTCGTCACTCGTCAGGTAGGCGCGCAGCATCTCACGGGCGCGCTCGTTCCACGTCTGGTCGCCGGTGAGGAGGGTCAGGGCCTCCGCGAAGGCCTGGACACGCCCCGCCGCCAGCGACAGCTCGTGCAGCTTGCCGGTAAAGTCCACGGCGTCGGCCGCTTCGTCGGAGTCACTCAAGGCGCGCAGGAACTCGTCGCAGCCGCTCTCGAAGCGGCGCTGTACGGCGCTGATACCAAGGATGAGGGGCTCTGGTTGGGATGGCACGAACAGGAGCCTTTCGCCAGGACGGGCTTGTTGCAGGTAGGACACTGTGACCCTTCTAAAAGTAGCATAATCGGCAAGCGCGCGACGCGCTGACATTGTTTGCCGCTGAGATCGAAGCCAGCGAGGGCGTCACCGCAAGCCATGTTGTGATTAAGCTACATCTCATCCAACAAAGCGAACGAGAATGAGAGAATTGGTCTAGAGACAATTGACTTGAGCGTGGTTAGGCTATGCAGAACACGTGGGACGGTGAGTAACATGAGTATAGGGAACGCCGTGAAGACCATCAGCAATCCATCCTTCCTCAAAGGGGTTCTGGGCGCTTTCGATATTTCCGGTCTTCAGCGCGACTACATAGCCGTTCCACGACGGCACATCGCTCATCGGTATGTGTTTGCAGGGCCAGCTACATTGGCCAAAGCCAGACTTGTGGAAACCAGCTCTTACTCTCAGCCTACGGTAACGCGTCGCACAACGTATAGTCCGCGATCGTAGCCAGCGGTTATCGGTGGTTATGTCTCGATGATGGCGCTGCCGTAGGTGATGTGGGCCAGCTCGGCCTCGATGTTGCGCGCCACCGTCGCGGCCTCGGCGTCGTTCTCCTCCAGCAGCGGTTGTAGCGCCTCCAGGAACTCGCGCAGCCGGACGGCGTAGGCGCGCTGGGCGCGCACGGCGCGGTCGCGCACCGAGCGAACGGTCGCGGCATTGGCGCGCGCGGTCGCGCGGGGTCTCCCTGCCTGTGACATATGATGGCAACCCTTCTTTCTTCAAGAGATGACGTACGTCGTAATGGAGCGTGCCGGGGCGGCGGCGAGCAGGGTCGAGCCGGAGAGCGCGATGTCGGGCAGCCGGGCCAGACCGTCCCGCGCCGAGGTGCGGTAGACGGCGGCCGACGTGACGGCCTCAATCCCCCGCACGTTCAGCGCGACCGCGGTGTCGGCGGCGGAGTCGTTGTCGTGGACGACGACCAGGGTTTGGGACGAGGGGTCGTAGGCCGCCAGGGCGTTGGCGTTGTCCGCGCCCACCAGGACCGAGCCGGGCCGGATGAAGCGGCTGTAGTGGCCCAGGGCGTAGTAGCTCCTGGTGAGGGCATAGTCCGCGCCGTCGCCGTTGAAGGGCACGTGGATCAGGCCCCAATTGTGCCCCGCCTCGTCCTCCACCGCCTGCCAATAGACCCAGGCCGTGGGACGCAGGGCGGTCATGTCGCGGCGAATCTGCGCCGAGAGCGCCAGCGGCGTATCCATGGCGTCGTGGTCGTGTGGACCGACGCTGCAGCCGTACTCGGACATCCACAGCCGCTTGCCGTTGGTCTCCGCGACCTCGCGCACGTCGGCGCGGCGGTTGCCGCTGTAGGAGTGCGTGTTGAGCTGCGCCACCAGGGACTGCGTCTCCCCGTCATAGGAGGCGAACGTGTCGACGAGGTCGTCCATGCGGAACTCGTCGTCGCTGCTGATGCCCGTGCCATCGAGCCCCCTGGCTGCCAGCGCCGCCGCGACGCGCTTGACCACGGTGTTTTGCTGTGCGCGCCCGATGTGGCAGCCCTCCTGCCTGTTGGTCGTCTTCCAGTGCGTGGCCAGCGGCTCGTTAAACGGCGCCAGCGTGCGGAACTCCACGCCCCAGTGCTCTCGAAAGTGCCGCGCGACCCCGGCCAGGTAGTCGGCGAAGCGGTCGATCATGTCGTCGCGCAGGTTGTCGCCGCCGTCGACGGAGCCCGCCGTGCAGCCGCTGTGCGTCATCCAGTGGGGCGCCGAGTTGGCGAAGGCCTCGAAGATAGTAGCGCCGCGAGCCCGCGCGGCGGCCAGCATCCATCGCTGGTTGGCGTCGGCGCTCCAGTCCCATTGGTCCGGTCGCGGCTGGTAGCCGGGGACCGCGCCGCCCGCGCGCATATGGTCGTGAGAGGGGTTCTCGCCGCCGCCGATGTTGTAGCGCGCCACGTTGAGCCCCAGCCCCTGCGTGGGGTCGAAGATCAGGTCGGCCAGCCGGTTGCGCACGGGGTCGGACCAGCCGCCCGCCATCACGGCCCACCAGCACAGCGACGTGCCCCAGCCCTCGACCGTCTGGTAGCGCGCTGTCAGATCGACGTTGACCGTCGTCCCCGCCGTTGCGATGCGCTGTCCCGGCCCCTGTTGGCCGGAACCGACCCCTAGCCTCCGCAATATGCCCTCAAACACCTACCTCTACCTCTGCCCCTTCTCGTTCGGTTCCGTGTCCGCGTGGAGCCCATGTACCTCCGCGTGCTTCCTCGCCGCTCGAGAGTGGCATGGCCCGTGCCGTCCGCCTGTCCTCGTTGAACGGGAGGTATGTATGCTATGCTTGTTCTGGCGCGTGGCGTTCGTCGACGCTCTTTCATGGTCCCCACGTGCAACATCGATTGAGGTACCCTCCCTTGGCGCTATAGCGTTTCTTCCACGACCATCCCCCTAGACGCCTACCAGGCAAGCGACTGCTGCATCGCCCTGCACGGCGCCACGCCGCCCGCGTTGGTGTGGGCGCGGAGTGACGCACCATTGATACGCCATTATGGAACCAAGGGAGTACCTCGCAGTGAGTACACAGACTGCACTACTGGTCATCGACGCCCAGGTGGGCCTGCTTGAGAACGCCTACCATCGCGACGACATCGTAGCCACCATTACCGACCTTATCGCCCGAGCGCGCGCCTCTGGAGCCCCGATTATCTACGTTCAGCACGACGGGGACACGGGCGGCCTGGCCGTCGGGTCGCCCGGCTGGCGCATCCACCCGGCTCTTGCCCCACGCGCGGGCGACCTCGTCGTCCACAAGCGATCGTCGGACGCCTTCTACCAGACGCCGCTACAACAGGAACTGGACGCTCGTGGGATCGGGCGCCTGATCGTCGTCGGGATGAAGACGGAGATGTGCGTCGACACGACGAGCCGCGTCGCCGTCAGTCGCGGCTACGACGTGACGCTTGCCGCCGACGCGCATACGACGACCGACACCGGCGCGCTGCCAGCCGCACGGATGATCGCGTATCACAACGAGATCCTGGACGACTTCGGCAACGACGATCATGTCGTGACGACCAAGGACGCACGAGCGATCGCGCTCTAGCCGCGTGGACCCGGTCGAGGGGAGGGCGAGGACGGAACCTTCCCCTCGACCTCGACCTCGACCTCGACGTGGCGTCGGCGCCCCTGCCCCTGTCACCGACCGCCCTCTTGATCTACGAGACTCCTGTGGGCGGCGACGACAGGGGAAACATGGTCACGCTCACGATCCGGTAGGAATCCGGTAGTGGGCAATGTCTCAGTGTTGCGACGAGACCTGCCGCGGCCGCCCGCGCCCCCAGGACTTTTGCGCGCCAACGAAAAATCCCATGGGCAGGAACAGGTACATCGATGGGGCCAAACGGGCTATTGCAGCCAATCCAAACCTCTCACTATCCTCGCCACACGGGGGTAGCAGGTGGTAAGCGTGGAACAAGTAGCCGTGGCCAATCCAGTTGCGCCGATAGCGAGAACTGGAATCGCATCAGAGACCGCGACAGCGTCGAGGTGGCGCTACCGAGCGAGAACGCTGGCGGCTCACGCGGGGGCTATGCTGCTGTTCGCGCTGCTAACGGCGCTGATGGCTCCCCGGATAGTGCTCCACCCGTTTCGGCTGGTGACCCCGGACCTCATCGATCCGGTGTACTATCTCTGGTCGTTATCCTCGTCCATCCACAACCTCACAACTTGGCCCGATGGCTTGTGGTCCCTGTTCGACGGGAACATCTACTATCCCGTGGCGCACGCGGCGTCGTATACCGATGTCACGGTCGGTCTGCTTCCACTATCATTGATCCTCCATGCCGTTATCCACAATCCGGTCGTGCTGCTCAACATTCTTACCGGGCTCTCCTTTGTCCTCTCAGCCTACGGCGCCTTCGTGCTAGGACGCCTGTTAACGCACAACTATGCCGCTGGTGTCGTGGCTGGGCTGGTGTTTGGCTTCAGCCCTTTTCGCGCTGAGCACCTCGGACACGTGAACGTCCTGAGTACGGAATATATGGTCGCGACCGCGGTGTGCCTGGTGGTCGCCTGGCGACGTGAGCGTTTGCGCTGGTGGATCGGCGCGGGCGTCCTCGCCGGCCTTAGCGCGGTCACCGAGTTGTACTACCTGGCCTATCTCGCCGTGCCCATCCTGGGCACGGCCCCCCTGCTTGGCCGTGCCTGGACACAACGACGTGTGGGCGGCGCCCTAATCGCGACGACAACCGCGGCGCTGTTCGTGTTACCCTTCACGGTTCCCTACCTCATCCGCCACGCGGACATCGGCGCGGCCTACGGAGAGGCTCGTAGCATCGACGTACTCAGTTTTCTGCGGGTCACGTCCGGGCGTCCACTCGATGGGTTGCTCCTACCGCGGGTACCGATACAGATGATGCAGCCCAATCACGCCTACTTCCCAGGCTTCATCGTGTTGGCCCTGGCGTTGCTGGCCTGGCGCGGTAGACGAGGTCGGCCATGGGGTCTATTCGCGCTCGCCTGCGCCGTGCTGGTCCTCGGCCCCTCCCTGCAGGTCGGCGTCCATGCGCTGCCCATCCCACTGCCATACGCCCTACTGGAACGGCTCGTGCCCCACTTCCAACTCTTCCGCGATCCAACGCGGGCCATGGTTGGAGTCTCGCTGGGGCTGGCCGTCCTGGCCGCGTGGGGGCTGCACGAGTTGCTCCAGCAGGTCAAGGCCGGTCTGTATCGCCGTATGGTAGCGGCCGCGGCGATCGTACTGGTCGCTCTGGAAGTGTGGACGCCTGCTCCGGTGGTCTCCATAGCCGCGATCCCAGCGGGAGAGCACTGGTTCGTGAGCCAGCAACACATCCACATCGTGCTGGAACTACCAATCTCCCATGCAACACCACTGGACTGGCAATGGCAATCCGAGATCATGTACGATTCTACTGTTCATTGGAAGCGCATAGTCAATGGTGCATCGTCACTCGACCCCGTCGGTGTCGCAACGCGTCGGGCCATGCTCGCTACATATCCCTCCACCGACGCCATGCTGCTGTTGCGGCAGTTGCGGGTGGACGCCGTGGTGCTGCGACTGGCCTGGCTCACTCCCGCTCAAAGACGACAAGCCCAGGCCGCCTGCCATGTTGCGTATCGCGATAGCGTCGAGGTCATCTGCCTTGGACCGTGGGCGCCCGTCAGAACGGCGCGGGCCGGCCGGTAGCTTGCCACGCGCCGCTATTCCCAGTACCATATCGCCAGACGGGCCAGCTTGGCGGGCGCGCGTCTTGCGATAGACGTGGGCGAGATCGCGCCGGGGCCAAACCACGCTATGCTGTCTGTCGACGGGCGCAAGCGCGCCCGTCGCGCCTCTCGCCTCGTGACCTTCGACGTCAAGCCGCGCCCGTCCGGGCGCCCGGAGGCCCTATCCGTGCAGGAATCGTATCGGTCAGTCTCGACGCCGGCGCCCAACAACGCGTATCTCCCACCAGGAGCGCCAGGAGCGCCAGGAGCGCCAGGAGCGCCAGGAGCGCCAGGAGCGCCAGGAGCGCCAGGAGCGCCAGGAGCGCCAGGAGCGCCAGGAGCGCCAGGAGCGCCAGGAGCGCCAGGGGCGCGGACACTGCCACGCAACGGATATAGCGCCAACACCACGACTAGCGGCAGCGTCGCGACTCCACGCATGGGGCTGCCGCTGACGCTGACCCACCTCTGGTGGAGCGTGGCGGCGCTCGTGGCGTGCGGCGCGCTGCGCATCGTCAACCTGCTGGCCCTGCCGGTCTTCTCGGACGAGACACGGTACATCCGCGAGGGGCAGGTGGTCTCGTTCGCGCCGGCGGCCCACGCGTTCGACGGGCTGCGTGACGGCTATCCGCCGCTGTTCACCTGGTTGGAGGCGCTGGTCATGCGCGTGGGCATGGGCGATCCCGTCTTCCTGGGCCGCTTGACCGCGGCGCTGATGGGCACGGCAACCTGTCTGCTAGTCATGGCTTGCGCGGCTGAGTTGGGCGGGGACCTGCTCATCCCTATCACGGGCTGGGCCTATGCGCTCTGCCCGCTCGCCGTGCTCAACGACCGCATGGCCCTGCTGGATGGTCCGATGGCGGCCTGGGGCGCGCTCGCGCTGTGGCTGACGCTGCGCCTGGCCCGCCCAGCGTGGGCGATCAAGGAGTCGCGCGCATCCATCGTCCTCCTCTGCCTGCTGGGCGCCGCTATTGGCTGCGCGTTGCTCACCAAGATAACCGCCGTTGCCTACGAGTTCTTCCCGTTCACCCTCGCCCTCCTGGCCAGCTCATGGCCAGAGCGCCTTCGTCGCTTCGCCATCCCCGCCGTCATCAGCGTGGCGTTGTTCCTCGTGGCCGCGCTGGCGCCGCGGGGCCACGACCTCGTCGTCGCCGCGCAACAACAGATCGTGACGCACGATTTTGCCGCCACGCGCGCCCTGCTCTCCACGCTGCGGACACAGGCCACCTCCTTCGGCGTCTGGATGGCCCTGTACCTGACGCCGCCGGGGGTCGTGCTGCTCCTGGCCGGCATCCTCGGCGCGTTTCGGGACGAGGTCGCGGCGGGCTGGCGCATCCTTGCACTGTGGTTCCTCTGCGTCGCCGTGCTGTACACGGCGCTTCCACAGACCGCCTACTCATCGCACGACGTGGCCTTCCTGGCCGCGCCGGCGGCGCTGCTGTGCGCCGGGGCGCTGCACGCCGCGTGGCGCGGCCTGACCCGCGCCAACGCCCTGCTCTATGTCACGGCGATCCTACTGCTCGTCGCCGTCGCGCCCGCCGCCGCGCAGGACGCGCTGCTGACCGGCATGCCGACGCGCGCCATCCTGGCGCCGTCCGACACGGCGGCCTATGTGCAGGGCCGGTCGTCGGGCTACGGCTTGCCCGAAACAATTGCTTTCCTGCGCCGCGCCGCGCGCGCGCGCCCTATCACCATCGGCTGCAGCACCCTCAACCCGCCCGCCGACGCGCTCTTCGCGGAATTCGCCCTGACGCCCGGGGTCACGGTGATCCCTTTCCGCCTTGGGGACACGCGCAAAGACCTCGCCTTTGCCCGCGCGCACCCCGGCGCCTACCTGGTCGCCAATCGCGAAGGCAACATCGCCGGGCTGGATCGGACGCTGCGTCCGGTCGCCATCCCGCTCGCGCACTACTGGAAGCCAGGACGCCGCGCGGCCTACGTAATCTATCGCGTCCACCTGGCGCCGGTCCGACCGGCGGCGCGCCATCGCCATCCCACGTCAACCCGTACGGCGCATCGCGTGGCCACGCGACACAGCGCGGCGCCGCATGGCGGGAGGCGGACACGACCTGTGACGCGGCGCGCGGCGCGTACCGTGAAAGGTAGGGGCGTCAGGATAGATGCGGTGCGCATCGTGCCGACGAACTGGGTCCACACCGGCGTAGCGGCGCGGCGCTTGCCGCTACGCGACGAACCGTCATACGCCGATACTCAACAAAGCCGTCATCCAACAAATGAAAGAAGAGGTGTAGACTGAACTTCGCCGGACGCGATATCTCGTTTTTGTTGAGCCACTACGGCTACTGGGCGGTGCTCGTCTTCGTCGCTATCGAGAGCACGGGCATCCCTTTTCCGGGTGAAACTATGCTGCTCGCCGCGGCGATCTATGCCGGTACGACGCACCAACTGGTCATCCCGCTGGTCATCGCCGCCGCGGCCACCGGCGCTATCCTGGGCGACAACATCGGCTTCTGGGTCGGGCGGGAGGGCGGGTATCGCCTGCTGCGACGGTACGGGCGCTATATCAGGGTCGACGAGCGCAGGATGAAGCTGGGCCAGTACATGTTCAAGAAGCATGGCGGCAAGGTCGTCTTCTTCGGCCGCTTCGTGGCCGTGCTGCGCGCGTTGGCCGCTTTCCTGGCCGGTACCAACCGCATGGCCTGGCCACGCTTCCTGGTTTTCAACGCGAGCGGCGGCATCCTGTGGGCGATTATCTACGGCCTGGGCGGCTACGCGCTGGGCGACAACGTCCACCGCCTGGAGGGTCCGCTCGGCTACGCCCTGGTGGCCGCCGCCGTAGTCCTGACCATTGGCTTCATCGTTTTCCTGCGCCGCAACGAGAAGCGCCTCCAAGACGAGGCCGAGCGGGCCATGCCCGGTTCGCTGGACAATTACCAACAGGATCGAGCGCCGGCGTCGCGGACAGGAACGTAAGCGCCGAGCGGGCCACCGCCCGGCACGGACCTTGCCAGGTGGGGGGCGGTGGATGGACCGTCTCCATCGTTATCTAGCTTAGTATTATGACATGACAAGGACCTTATCCATGACCTCCCGCTTCCGCCCAACTCTGGTTATCGCAACAACGGCCCTGTCGCTGTTCCTGCTCACCCCGGCAACCGGCGCGCACGCTGCCCCTATGGGTGCGCGGGTGATCGCCGCGGTACGGACACCGGTGGTGTACGTTTCTATCTATAGTTATTCCTTCAGCCCAGCCACGGTCTACGTCGCTCCCGGCACGCGCGTCGTCTGGACAAATCGCGCCAGCATCGCCCACACGGTCACCAGCGATAGCAGCGCGTTCTATAGCGGCTACCTGCGCACGGGATACTACTTCTACGACACCTTCTACCGCCCTGGTACCTACTACTACCACTGCTCAATTCACCCCTCGATGCGCGGCGCCATCGTGGTCACGGCCGGCGCGCGCCGGCCGACCGCCGCGACCACGACCAACGGGTCCCGCCGCGTCTCCGCCATTACCGCGACCATTTCCTACCTGCGGTCGTTGCGGCCGGCCAATGTCTCGATCTACGACAACTACTATAGCCCGGCCGTCTCCAACGTCCGCGCCCGTACCACCGTTCTGTGGACCAATCGTTCGCGCTCCGGCCACACCGTCACAATCTACAGCGGCCCCTACTACCGCGGATTCAGCGTCTACCTCGCGCCAGGCCACTACTACTACCTCATCTTTAGCCGGCCCGGCGCGTTCTACTACCGCGACGCCCTCCATCCCGCGCAACGCGGCGCCGTGATCATATCTTGACGAGTGGCCAGTGGCCAGTGGCCAGTGGCCAGTGGCCAGTGGCCAGTGGCCAGTGAGCACTTCTTCTAGTCACTGATGAGTGGGGGCGGCGGCATCATGTGATGCCGCCGCCCCCGTCGTTTGTCTGCGGGACCAGGTCATTACTGGTGCCATGGGAGAGAGGCGCACGATTGGGGTGCGCCTTAAAATAGTGGACTGCGGCCGAACGGGCCTGCGACGGCGGTCGCCTGGCACACCACCGCGCTGGACCGGGGCCGACCGCAGCCGGTCGGGGGCCAGTCAGCCAGGGGTCGACCGCGGTCGGGTGTGGGTCGCCGTCACCCTGCTCCTGGCCCCGTTCTGACACCGCAGTGTCCGTCTGCTGCCATGCGACCGCAGTCGCAGGTCGGAGTCCACAATTTTAAGGTGCACCCACACGATTGTGATAGTGGGCGCTAACGGCCTGACCATACATGGTCATGGCAGGGACGGACCTCAAAAAGTGGACTGCGGCCACACGGGCCATGCGACCGCAGTCGCAGGCCCGTTCTAGCCGCAGTCCACCATTTTGAGGCGCCTCCCAGACGCCCCAGACGGCGATGACGGTTGACGCGCCGCCGCGCCATCCGTAGAATAGTGGGGACGACCGCTCTCTCAGGAAGGACGGCCCACTATGAGCACCATCATCCTACCTAACTAGGGCCAGACCGCCCTATCACATCTCCTGCCCGCGCGGGAACGCGGTCTGGCCCTTCCCCATCCTCTACGCCGTCGTACCGAGGACACCTTGTCCTGGTATGATGGCTTGTCCGTGCTCGACATGTCGATGAGGGTCGGCGCTTGCGGTTGTCTATGTGACGACGGCGCGCCGGTTCGCACGTGGCGCGGACGGCGCCGCACCCCATGGCCATCCGCTGCGTCGCGGCCAGGCAAGTGCGCGCTCCGCGACCTGACGAGGGATGATGCCATGACCGTCAATACCGACTCGACCGCCATATCCGTGGCCGGCCTGACAAAGATCTATCGCTATCACCGCAAAGAGCCGGGGGTGCGCGGCTCACTGCGCGGCCTGGTGCGTCGGCGCATGCGGGAGACGCGCGCCGTCGAGGATGTCTCGTTTCGTATCGAAGCCGGCGAAACCGTCGGCTTCCTGGGCCCCAACGGCGCCGGCAAGACGACCACGCTCAAGATGCTGTGCGGCCTGCTCTATCCCAGCGCCGGCCGCGTCTGCGTGCTGGGCCACACGCCGTCCCGTCGCGAGCCAGCCTACCTGCGGCGCATCGCCCTGGTGATGGGCCAGAAAAACATGCTGTGGTGGGACATCCCCGCGATGGAGACGCTGCTGCTGCACAAGGAGATGTACGACCTGCCAACGGCACAGTTCCGCCGCAGCGTCGACGAGCTTGCCGGCCTGCTCGATGTCGCGCCCCTGCTGCGCGTACAGGTGCGCAAGCTCTCGCTTGGCGAACGCATGAAGATGGAGTTGCTGGTGGCGCTGGTCCACCAGCCTGATGTTCTCTTCCTGGACGAGCCCACCATCGGCCTCGATGTCGTCTCGCAGCAGCGCGTGCGCGAGTTCCTGCGCCGCCTCAACCAGGAACGGGGCACGACCATCCTGCTGACCAGCCACTACATGGCCGACATCGAGGAGCTGTGCCCGCGCGTGCTGCTGATCGACCATGGCCGCCTGGGCTACGACGGGTCGTTGTCGGCGCTGGTCGAGCAGGCCGCGCCGCACAAGCTGCTGCGCGCCGTCTACCTGCATCCGCTGCCGTCGGCACAGATAGCGTCCGCGCTGAACGGCCTGCCACCCTTGCGACCAAGCGACGACCCGCTGACACTGAGCCTGTCCGTGCCGCGCGAACGTGTGCCCGAGGCGGTGGGGCGGCTGCTCGCATTGGGGCCGATGGCCGACCTCAGCATCGAGGAGGTCCCCATCGAGGAAATCGTGCGCGGCATCTTCGGCGCAGCCGGGAGCGAGTTCGAGGACGCCGGGGCCGGGGTCAAGGGAGCACAGGTATGAACGCGCGACTGCCGCGCGTCCTGGGGCGCCAGGTGGCCATGAACATCGTGGCCACGCTGGAGTATCGCGGCGCCTTCTTCATCTACATGGTCAACAACGTGGCTGTTCCCGTCGTCTCGTTGCTGGTCTGGCTGACCGTCAGTGAGCAAGGCGTGGCCCTGCCCTACACGCGCGGGCAGTTCGTAACCTACTACCTGCTGCTCAGCGTGGTCTCGACCCTGACCGCGGTGTGGCTGGCGCCGTACCTGGCCGAGAACATCCGGCTGGGCGGCCTCTCGCCGTGGCTGCTGCGGCCGGCGCCGTACATCCTGCGCGATATCGGCAACAACATCGGAGAAAAGATCGTCAAGCTGCCGCTGCTGCTGCCGCTGGTCGCGCTGGTCGCGCTGGCCTTTCGCAACGACCTGCGCCTGCCCACCGACCCGCGCGCCTGGCTGCTCTTCCTGTTGGCCGTGCCCCTGGCCGCCACGATTGCTTTCCTGCTGGATTTCGTCATCGGCGCGCTGGCCTTCTGGCTGCAGGACGTTCGCGGGCTGGTACGCGTCAAAGACCTGATTGCCACGCTGCTGGCCGGCCAGTTCGTCCCGCTGGCGCTGTTCCCGCCGCAACTCAAGGGCCTGATCGACGCGCAGCCCTTCCGCTACATCCTCTCGTTCCCGCTGGAGGTGGTGACCGGGCGGCTGTCGAGCGCGGACATCGCCGTTGGCTTCGCCTGGCAAGTGGGCTACTGCGTCGCGCTTTACCTCTGCTACCGGCTGCTCTGGCACTATGGGCTGCGGTCGTACGCCGCCGCGGGGGCCTGAGTATGCTGAGGACATTGATGCGCTACCCGCGATTGTGGCGCCGCTTCGCCATCATCGCCTTTGTGCGCGAGGCGGAGTACCGCGCCAACCTGCTGATCGGCGTTGGCGAGGGCATCGTGCAGCTCGCGCTGGCCATCGTGACGTTCCTGCTGCTGTACCGCTTCACCAACACCGTGGCCGGCTGGACGCAGGCGCGGGTGCTTGTGCTGGTGGGAGTCTACCGGGTCGTGGACGGACTCATCGGGCTGCAGATCGCCCCCAACATGCTGGCCATCTCCGGCTACATCCGCCGGGGCGAGATGGATTTCCTGTTGCTGCGTCCCGTCTCCGGCCAGTTCCTGGTCAGTTTACGCATGCTGGAACTGCCCGAGGCGGTCAACGTGGTGAGCGGGCTGGCCCTCACCGTGTATGCCGGGAACCAGGCCCACGTCCAATGGAGTATTGCGAACGCCGCCGCCGCCCTGACCTTCGGCCTCTGCGGGCTGGCCGTGCTCTACGCGCTGTGGTTCTTGACCGTCACGCTCTCCTTCTGGCTGGTGCAGGTGGATTCGCTCGACACGTTGTTCTACAGCCTCTTCGAGACGGCGCGCTACCCGGTCTCCTTCTTCAAGGGACTGGTGCGCGCGCTGCTGACCTTTGCCGTCCCCGTCGCCTTCGCCACGACCTTCCCCGCGCAAGCCCTGCTCGACAATGCCGACCCGCGTCTGCTGCCAGTGGGACTTGTCCTGGCCGGCGGCGCGCTCGCGGCCACGCGCCTGTTCTGGACCTATGCCGTGCGGCACTACAGCAGCGCCAGTAGTTGAGCCGTGGTGGCTATGTTATGCTTGACCGTGTTGCCCCCAACGCTATATCATTGACCATCGCGATAGGCGTAGGCGATGTCCTATGCCCGTCGAGGATGAGGATAAGGAGGATAAAATGCCTCTGGTTCGCGCCCCCAAGCTACTTGCCCGCACCTTAACGCCGTCATCAGAGGAGGCGTTGTGAACCCGAACCCCGACAAACCATTGCTCGTGAACCGCGCCCACGCCTATTGGTCCTGGCGCCGGCCGACAGCGTCCTTGCCACCGGCCGCCTCGGGGGCGCCATCCTGTTCGGACCCGATGTCGTCTCGCCGGGCCAGGGCCATGCCTGCATCGCCGCGCTGCAACAATCGCAAGCGATCCCCTTGCTCGTGGCCGCGGACCAGGAGGGCGGAGACACCAGCACGATGTCGTCCGCCGACGTGCCGGCCGAGTTGTCCGAGGCTCAGTACGGGGCCATCGGGTCGACTGGGCGCGTCTACCAGGACGCGCTGACGACGGGACGCGCCCTGCGCGCGCTTGGCGTGAATATCGATCTTGCCCCCGTGCTCGACGTGCTGACCAATCCGCGCAGTCCGATGGTCAGCCGTTCATACGGCTCTGACCCGGCACGCGTGACCGCGCTGGGTCTCGCCGCCATGCGCGGATATCATGACGCCGGCATTGCCGCCACGGCCAAACACTTCCTTGGACTGGGAGCGAGCGACAGCGATGCTCACGTGACATTGCCCACGGATACGCGTACTCTGCCCCAACTCGAGAGCGCCGAACTGGTCCCCATGCGCGCGGCGATCCGGGCTGGCGTCGACGCGCTGATGGTGACCCACGTGGCGCTTCCGGCGCTCGACCCCAGCGGGACGCCCGCTTCGCTCTCACGTCCGATCGTCACGGGGTTCATCCGCGCCCGCCTGGGGTACCAGGGCGTGATCATCACCGATAGTCTGGCCATGGGCGGGCTCGGACCGCATATCGCAAGCATTCAGGCGGCCGCCGTGCAGGCCATCGAGGCCGGGGATGACATGGTGCTCATCGCCGCCGACGTGCCCACGATTCGCATCACGCTCACCGCGCTCGACGAAGCCGCTTTCGCGGGACGGATTCCCCTGTCGGCGATCAATGCCAGCGTGCGACGCATCCTGATCCTCAAGGCGCGGCTGGGCCTGCTCGGCCACTGAGCGAATTGTTATGTGCATATAGCGACGGCGACGGCCGCATCCTCGGCGGCGCTGCCGACGCTCTTGAAGACGACCGTCCCGCCCTCGGCGCCCGGCATGTCGTCGCGCTCGTGCCCCGAGTGTCCGCCGTCCATGATGCTCCCGACAGGGACGACCTGCTCGGGAGTCAGCGCGCCCGCGGACAGCGCAGCCAGCACGTCGCCCCCCTCGTGGAGCACCGCCGCCCGGTCGTCGACGTAGACGCGGCCAGCGCGCACAAAGACCGACGGCGCCACCTCGGCCATGTCCGGGCGAAACGCGCCGATAGCTACCACCAGGACGGGAGACGGCGGCGCGGGCAGCATGGCGGCGTGCAAAAAGGCCCTGGGCGCCGTCGTGGCGCAACACACGATCGCGGCCTCGCGCGTCGCCTCGGTGGGATCGTCGACCGCTTGCACGCGCACCAGCCCTCCAGCTCCGTCGAGCCGCGCCAACTCCGCCGCCAGACGCTCCCGCGACGAGGACCGCGGCGACCACACCAGGATCTGCTCGACGGGGCGCACCGCGGCTATCGCCCGCGCCTGCCAGGACGCCTGCGCGCCGCTGCCCAGCAGGGCGAGGACGCGGGCATCGGGCGTGGTCAGGCGACGAACCGCCGCCGCGCTGACCGCGGCCGTGCGCACGGCCGTCAGTGCTGCTCCGTCGAGCAGCGCCATCGGAGCGCCGCTGCGCGCGTCGAACACGACGGCCACGCCCTGGATGGCGGGCCGCCCCACCACGGCGTTGGCCGGCACGACGCTGACCAACTTCACCAGCGCGGTCGGGGCGTCGGCGAGACGGCCGGGCATAGTCAGCAGCGTCCCGCCCTCCAGCGCGATGCTGGAGCGGACGGGCACATCGTAGCCGCCCGACGCCAGGGCCACCAACCCCTCCTCGGCCGCGTCGACGAGCGGCGTCCAATCGTCGGCGCGGCGCGCGATATCGTCACCCGAGAGCATGCGCATCGTCGACACCTCTATTTATTGCGGTTTAACTGGCAAGCGTGTCGGGACCATGCGCGGGATAGTCGGACCTGCGTCGTCTGTCCGCCAGGACGAGCAGGCGCCGCGCAAGACCATGGGCTGGCATATCCTCGGCGTCGATACGGCGGATTACATCCCGCAGCGCCGCCCACAACTGGCCGTCCGCCTCGTCGAGGTCGCCGTGGTCCAGACAGCGGCGCACCGCGATCGCGGCGGCCTGGAGCCGTTGCGCCGCGATCTCAAGGCGCGTGGCCGCGTCGTCGGGCTGGAACGGCGCGCCATCGTCGAATGGCTCCTCCGTCCTACCCCTATGATCGTCATCGTCATCGTCATCGTTGTGGTGGCAGGTCCCGATCTTGTCGTCCAATGTGGCGGGAGCTACTTGATCGTGTGGGAATAATCTTGCTATGTGCATATAATCGCCTGGTTGTTATAGATTAAGTTTGTTTCGCCTCTTCTTTAGTCTACTCGCAACCACCATCCGGCTCATGGTAAAAGCGCCCCACAGCAGAACCATTTCATACTCGCAACAAGGCGGCCAGTTTGTCCTTGACGCTGACGGTGTGGACGATGAGAACATTGGAGACTATGACGCGGCGGCGCTTGGGCGCGTGGTGCAACGAGTACGGTGGGATGCGGGGCTAACGCAAGCGCAGCTCGCCGAAAAGTGCGATATGCATCCGACGTATGTGGGCCTCATCGAACGCGGGCGGACCAAGCCGACGCTGGAAAAGGTGTGGGCTATCGCGCGTCACGTCGGGCTGCGGCCATCCGCGCTCGTGGCGCTGGTCGAGGCTGAGACGGCGACGAAGCAACGGTAGGATAGATGCGGGTTTCCGAACGACTGTTTGACCACCATCCAGCGGCGCGGTATACTGAGCCAAACGACCGTTCGGAAGGGACAGCATGATCGAGCAGCGCAAGGGGCAGCGGGCGCGCATTGTCAGCGCCACCGGCCGCCTCTTCCAGCACAAGGGCTACCACGGTACCTCGATGGCTGACATCGGCAAGGCCGTGGGTCTGGAGAAGGGCTCGCTCTATAGCCATATTTCGGCCAAGCAGGAGGTGCTGCGCGAGTTGGTCGATAGCGGCGCGACCCTGTTTATGGAGGGCATCGCGCTCATCGCCGCGTCCTCGGACCCCGCGCCGCTCAAGGTGCGGCAGGCGCTGCGTATGCACCTGCGCGTGGTCGCCGCGCATCCCGACCTGACCGCCGTCTTCCTGCAAGAATGGCGGCAACTGGAGGGGGAGCCGCGCGACCAAGTCGGCGCATTGCGTGACCAGTACGAGGAAATGTGGCGCGACATCGTAGCCGAGGGAGTGCAGGCCGGTCTTTTCAAGCCCGACCTGGATGTCCGCTTTGCCGCCCTGCTGCTGCTGTCGGCGGCCAATTGGGCTTATCAGTGGTTCGACCCGCACGGCCCGCTCTCGGCCGACGACGTGGCCGACCGTTTCGCGGACATCGCGCTTGGCGGCATGCTCGCGGAAAGCCGTTAGTCGTTAGCCGTTAGTCGTTAGCCGTTAGCCGCCTTTGCTCCCCTCGCCCGCGCACGGGAGAGGGGTCGGGGGTGAGGGCCTCCCCTCGCCCGCGCACGGGAGAGGGGTCGGGGGTGAGGGAGGATTAGGACCATGACCATGGTAGCCGAGAGAATCGACGAGCGCGAGGCGGCGTTCCGGGAGCGCGTGGAGCGCGGAGAGCTGATCGACGTGGGCCAGTGGATGCCCGACGACTATCGCCTGGGCGTGCTCAAGTTCCTGGAGATGCACGCCAATAGCGAGATCATGGGCGCGCTGCCCGAGCGCGAGTGGATTCCGCGCGCCCCCACCCTGCGCCGCAAGATGTCGCTGACGGCCAAGGTGCAGGACGAGGTCGGCCACGCTCAGTTGCTTTACTCCGTGGCGCAGGACCTTGGCAAGAGCCGTGAGTCCATGCTGGAAGACCTCGGGGCCGGTAGGACCAAGTTCCACAACGTCTTCCACTATCCCACCGAAACCTGGGCCGACGTGGCCGTGATCGGCTGGCTGATCGACGGCGCCGCCCTGGTCACGCAGCACGCGCTGCTCCGGTCGAACTACGCCCCCTATGTGCGCGTGCTCAAGCGTATCTGCGCCGAGGAGTCGCTGCACCTCAAGCACGGCGAGGATATCTCCCTGGAGTTGGCCGGTGGTACCCTCGCGCAGCGCGCCATGATGCAGGACGCGCTCAACCGTTGGTGGGAGCCGATCATGCACTTCTTCGGCCCCTCCTACGCCCCGGCCAACGACGCCCTGCTGACCTGGCGCTTCAAGACGCGCTCCAACGAGGACCTGCGCCAGGAGTATCTCAACAAGTATGTGCCGCGCATCTGGTCGCTGGGCTTCACGCTGCCCGACCCGGCGCTACACAAGGACGAGGCGACGGGGCGCTGGCTCTACACCGAGCCCGATTGGAACGTGCTCAAGCAGGTTGTCACCGGACACGGCCCCTCCACGCAGCGCCGCCTGGCCCTGCGCCGCGCCTCCTACGCCGAGCACCAGTGGGTGCGCGACGCACTGCAAACGAGTCGTTAGTTATTAGTCGTTAGTCATTAGTTTTTCGCTGCTGGCTAACCTCTCGTACCTGACGACGCACGACTAATGACTAATAACTAACGACTAACGACTAATGCCTATTTACGACGTTTTCCAGCGCAAGAGTCCCACTGAGCCGATGGTGTCCGTTGGCTCGGTGAATGCCGACGACACGCGCCTGGCGCTGCTCCTGGCCAAGGAGTGCTTCTTCCGACGCGAGCACCCCAGCGAACTATGGGTCGTCGACCACGATAACATGCATCCGCTTCCCGAGAGCGACGTGCTGGGCGAGGGCACCGATAAGTCGTACCGCTCCATTGAAGCTTATAAGGGTATCGCCAAGAAGCGGCAAGACATCGAAGCGACGCTGCACGCCCCACAAGGCTCGCAAGCACATGGCGCACACGACGCGCAAGAAGGCGCCGGATGACGACGATGAACGCCAACAGGACCGATCTCCAGCAACGCCTGTGGAGCGCGCTGGAGGACGTGGTTGACCCCGAGATCCCCGCCGTCAGCGTGGTGGAGATGGGCATGGTCAACCGCGTCGATGTGGGCACGGGCGGCCGCGTCTCGGTAGAGATCCTGCCGACCTTCAGCGGCTGCCCCGCGCTCGACGTCATCCGCCAGAACGTGCGCAACCGTTTAGCGCGGGAGCCCGGCGTGGCGGAGGTCGACGTCCATTTCACCTTCGATCCGCTGTGGTCGACCGATCGCATCACGCCAGAAGGGCAGGCCAAGCTCAAGGGGTTTGGCATCGCGCCCGCGCCAATCTCGCGCGGACGCCCGCTCGCCGTCCTGCAAAAGCAGACCGTGACCTGCCCGCTGTGCGGCTCGACGCGCACCAGGATGGACAACCTGTTTGGCCCCACGCCCTGCCGCTCGCTCTACCGCTGCCTGGACTGCCAGAACCCCTTCGAGCGATTCAAGGCGCTGTGAGATGCCGATCGACCCACAGGTCCAGGCCCTGCTGGATGCATAATCTGCCGCGGGCGAGCCATCCCTCAACACCATGACGGTGGCGGCCGCGCAGACACCCGACACCGACGTCGTTCCCGAAGCGACCGACACCGACATCGTTCCCGAAGCGACGGCGTTCTACGACGTCACCTCGCCCGCGTGATCGAGAGTGCCCTGTGATGGGCAAGCCGTACAGCCGTACTCACGGTTGCGACGCGCTATCTATCATGTCCAGGGCGGTGGCAAACACGCCTTCCACGAGCAGGTCGCCATCGCGCACCCGCGCACCCACGTCAGGACGCAGCCGGTAGGACTCCAGGGGGTGCATGACGATCACCGGGGTCAGGATACCGGGAGACCAAAGGGCGGCCAATGTCACTCCGCGTGAGGCGGACGTGGCGTCAGTATGCAAGGCCAGCAGCGTGCCCGTCGCGCGCGCATACGCGCGCGCGACGGGAAAAGCGGCGTCTGGCATAACCGTCTGGATCCGTCCGTTGAAGAGACGCGCCGGTGAATCGCGTCCATGGCCGGTCGCGGCGAGACGCGCGCGGAGGGCATGCAAATCTGAGCGCAGGAGGGGAAGCCGCGCATCGGTGATGACCTGGTCTATGACCATATCCACCGCGGCCACCCATTCCTCAAACGATAGCGGCGCTTGCGTGGATGTGACCGCGGGCCCGGTGGTGCTATGCCGACACATGTGACGGAAGGCGCGGTACGCCGTTTGGGCCGCGGCGTGGTCGGTCTCGACCAGCACAAGACGATCGCCTGACCGCGCTTGACCCAGGCAGGCGAGGTCGGAGGCGCAGACCGTGGCGATCTTCGCGTAGCCGCCCACGCTGCGATGTTCGGCCAGCAGGACGAGCGGCTGGCCATCGCCCGGAACCTGAATAGAGCCCGCGGTCACGCCCTCCGACAGAATGTCGGGACGGCCCACGTGGGAGAGGCGGGGTCCGTCCAGGTACAGCCCCGTGCGATCGGCGCGGGGCGACACGCGGTACAGTGAGTCATACAGTGTCCGTTCGCTCTGTTGGGTGAAAGCCCCCCGTTGCGGACCGGGCACGGCGCGGACGACGCGCAGGCCATGCTGGAGCGGGCGGGCCACCGGCGCGAGGCGCCGTCCCACTGGCCCCGTCGCACCCGTCGACCTCGTCGCACCCGTCGGCAACATGTCCCGCTCTCTCAGGGCGCGGCCCTCATGTCCACCGATTCTGGCCACCAGGTCGGTCGATCGGCTCCCATGCGCCAGGGGCACGTCGATCCCCCCCGCGATACAGAGATACACGCGCGCGCCGGCGCGTGCGTGGCCAATCCGTAGCATGGCGGTGTCTGTCCCATCATGCACACACCAGGGCTGGAGCGGGCGCCCGTCGAGGTCGATGTCCGCCTCGGCTCCGGCCACCACGAATAGATGATCTCCGTGCAGGCGGAACAGCGCATCGCCCAGTGTTATCTCGATGGCCGCGGCAGCGGGATCGTTGCCGAGCAGGAGATTTCCCGCGGTAAGGGCGTATCTATCGACCGCGCCAGTCGGGGAAAACCCCAGATGCTGGACGCCGTGCCGGCCGTGATCCTGAACCGTGCTCAGCGGCCCCGGCGCGATGACCTCGATCCCGCGCGTCATCACGTGACCGCCTCACCCATGACGCTAACCAGCGTGGGACCCGCCATGCGCGCGTCGAACGACGCGGGTGTGATCGGTTGGAAGCGAACACGATCTCCGGGCCGCAGGAGGACGGCGGCGTCCGCCTCCTGACGGGGGTCGAAGAGGGCGACCGGCGTGCGCCCGATGATGTTCCACCCGCCCGGACTGGATACCGAGTAGACGCCGGTCTGTGATCCCGCGATGCCGACCGAACCCGCCGCGACGCTACGTCGCGGTGTCGCGCGACGCGGCGTCGCGAGGGCGGGCTCCAGTCCGCCCAGGAACGGGAAGCCGGGCGTGAACCCCAGGAAGAAGACATCGTAGAGCACTCCCGCGTGCCGTTCGATCACCTCGGAGGTCGAGAGGCCGGCATGGCGCGCGACCGCCTCCAGGTCGGGACCATGCGCGCCTCCATACGCGACGGGCAGCGTGACGGTCCGCCGCTCCGCCGCGTCCGGCCGCGCCGTGGCCGCCGTGTCGACCACAAGCCGCGCGAGCGCCTCGTCGTCGATAGCGACGGGGTCGAATGAAATCATGAGGGCGCGATACGATGGCACGAGGTCGACAATCCCCGCGATCGCGCGCGCTCTCAAGCCCCGAAACAGCGCCAGCGCCAGCGCGTTGACGCGGGGGTCAATGCGGTCCGGATAGGTGACGTAGAGGGTGTGCTCTCCGGCGAAGACGAGGTCGGGCCGGACCTGAGCGTCCACGGCGTCCACGGCGTCCACGCTATGCCCCCTCAGCGCCCGATCCACTCGCCCACGGGGCGCACGCCGATCCCCTCGGCCTCCAGCGCGGCGCGTAAGCTCCCGAGAATGGCGACCGCGTCTGGCGTGTCACCATGGACGCAGATCGTCTCACCCGTCAGCTCGATCTCCTGCCCATTGATGGCCGTCACGCGCCCCGTACGGATCATGCGCAGCGTGCGGGCAATAACGGCCTCGCTCTCCGTGATGACCGCGCCCGGCGCGCCGCGCGCCACGAGGCGGCCGTCCGGCTCGACGGCGCGATCGGCGAAGATTTCGCGCGCCACACGCAGGTTGTGCTCGGACGCCGCCTGGACCATGGCCGATCCAGGCGGCGCAAAAAGGATGAGGGTCGGATCGAAGCGCGCGATGACGGCCACGACGGCATCGGCGACGTGACGGTCCCGCGCGGCCAGATTGTAGAGCGCGCCGTGCGGCTTGACGTGCTGCAGGGCGAGCCCCTCCGCGGCGCAGAAGGCCGCCAGCGCCCCGATCTGGTACAACACATCGGTCGTCATCTCCTCGGCCGTCGCCCCGATCTCGCGCCTGCCGAATCCAACGCGGTCGGGGAAACCGGGATGCGCGCCAACGGCCACGCCGGCCGCGCGCGCCATCTCAACGCCGCGCCGCATCGTGCGCGGGTCCCCCGCGTGGAAACCGCAGGCCACGTTCGCGGATGAGACAACGCGCATCAGGGCCGCATCGTCGCCCAGGGTATAGGCTCCAAAGCCTTCGCCCAGGTCGCAGTTCAGATCGATCGTCGTCATCGTTGTTTTCCCTGGGCGTCGCGCATGCGCTCCTCTCGCGTCGCAGGACCGCCTGCCGCGTGGCGCGCGGGCAGGGCTGGCCGGGGCCGGCGCGCGCGCACGGTCGTGTTGCCGTCTCCATCGATGGCGCGCTCCCAGCGCACCTGATTGGGCGCGTCGACATCGTAGAGATACTGTAAGAGGACGCGATCGGCCGTCAGATGCGCGTGGGCGCACACGGCCATATAGTGCCCCTGCGCCGTCTCGTCGGCCACTTCAGTGACCAGCGTGGCGGTCGTCACACCGGGGAAGTCCCCGGCAAAACCCGCGAGACTGGCCCGCGTTTGCGCGGCGTTCTCCGGGTCGTAGTCGTTCACATGGATGAGGATGTCATCCTCGTAGGGAGCGGGAAAGTCGTCCGGCAACCACTGGTGGAGGAACGTCCGATAGCGATCGGCGTACACCCGATTGCGCGGGCGGACCACTGGATCGTCGGACAGGGCCTGAACCATGCGCGCGCGCAGGTCGTTCACCGCCTCCGCGTGACGCGGATAGCGCGGGCTGACCGCGCGCGCGAGGAACACGTAAATGAGTCCCTGGGGGATCCAGTCGGACCGGAACCAGGCGTTACCGTGGCCGGCGAAGGGCTGGACCCACTCGTGGGACGGGAAGCCGTGATCGTCCGACACGATGTCCGGCGCCCAGCGGCGCCAGACCGAGGGCAGGACACGCGCTTCGCCATGCGGCGTGAGGGGGTCGCCATAGGCGGACGTGAACTCGAGCCCGTCCGCGTTGTACCGCCCCGCGTGGAGCATCCAGGTGGGGTGTTCATCCTGCAACGCGCCGTGCAGGGCCGCTCCATCGGGATTCTCGTAGGGAATCAACACGACATTCACGCGCGCCAGGTACGGCTGCCAGGCCGGATCGAACGCCAGCAACTCGGCCAGGCGCAGCAGGGCGCTCGTGCTCGACGCCTCATTGGCGTGGTGACGCGCGTTGAGCAGCAGCGTGCACTTCCACGCGCTCACCTTGGCCCGCGACCACAGGCCACTCGTCCGCGGCGTGGTCACCTCGATCGCGTAGGAGGGCCGTCCTCGCGCGGAACGCCCGGCCTGGTACGCCCGCACGTACGGCGACTCCGCCAGGCGCGTGAGAATGGGCTCGATATCCGCCTGCACCAGGACCCGATCCCACGGGACGCGCGGGTCGGCGCCGCGCCCGGCGGACTCGAGCGCCGCCGGTTCGGTCGAGGCGCCGTTGTCACGAATAGCGGCCCACAGTGCGGTCGCGGCAGTCCCGTCGTCGAGCATGTACCCCCAGTCGGCGTGGAACGGATCCTCGCGGGCGGGAAGCGCGTCCCGCACGCGCGCCCAGGCCCGCAAGAGGGCCACGGCCCGCGCCCTCTCGTCGCGCGGTCCATCCACGGCCAGGATGATGTGGCGCGTCTCCTCGTCGGTCCCGCCCGTCAGCGGGGACGACGCGGTGACACGGATGGCCGCGACGCGCGCGACGATCCGCGTCGTTCCATGCAGCGGCACGGTTCCCCCGTCCTCTCCACGCTGCCAGGTGAGCGCGGGTTCGCGGGCCGGGGCCTCGGTCAGCCGCCAGCGCACCGTCCCGCCCCGGCCGTCGCGGCGATGGATGCGTGGAATCACGGACCCAGGCGCGGTCCAGAGACGCGCCTCCCGACGTGGCTCAGCGGGGTCAGGAGGCCGCGCCCAGGGCGGACGATAGGGGGAGCCTCCGGGCGCGTCGTGGCCCAACAGAGCCGAGCAATAGTCCAGCGTGACGAAATAGATATCCTCGTGCAGACTCTCGAGTGGACTGTCGCGTTCCTCACGCACCCCCACCAACCGGTCGTCCTCGCTGAGCCAGACATCGATCGTCAAGGCGTCGAAAAAGGGCTGATCTTGAGGGCGCGGCGTCGACCCGGCCACCCGCTGGACGTGCGCGCGAACCGCCGGCAGGATCGTCTCCTGGACGACATCCCAGGCGCGCTGCGGGTCGGGCGCGACGCGTTGATCGACCACGGGGTCGCCCCCCACCAGGAGACGGACACATCCCGTGCAGGGGTGGACGGCGCCCCACTCGGGAAAGCCAGGGAGGTAGGGACGCGTCCCATAGAGCGTGTCGAAAGAGGACTGCCAGACGACCGCGCCGTCCAGGTCTCGCGCCTCTACCTCGTACGTTGTCGCGATCTCCCCTAGCTCGATGCGCACGGCGCCAGCGGGTAGACCCAGCTGGTCGCGCATCAGTTCATCGACGGGATGAAGCTCCTGAATCCAGCGGATGGGCAGTTCCAGACATGGCCCGTCGGGGACGAACGGCTGGCACCGGATGGTCACCGTGTGGACGTTACGGGCTTGCAGGCGCGGGACAACCTCGTCCAGCAGCCACGCGCGGCCCTGGCGGTACGCCGGTCGGACCCGGATGCGCTCGCCGACCATGGGCACGCCCAACGCCTCGATCTCGTCGCGGATGGCGCGCCGCAATTGCGCGCGGCGGCCGGCCGGTTCGCTCACGCGCACGTCCATCTCCCAATCGGCGTCGGGGGGCAGGGCCTGGAGGGCGGGCAAGACGGCGTCGCTCAGGGCGCGCCACACGTCGTCAACCTCCCAGTCGAGCCTCCGTTCCCCGGTCGCCGTGACAGGGTGGGCTGTCGGATCAGCGGCAACGTGGGCAGGGACAGGTGGGGTTTGGGCGCGTCCCCAGACCAACACCGCGTCCGAGGCCGCCGCGCGGAGGGTCGCGGACACGCCGTCGAGCGGCAGACGCACGATGAGAGCCTCGTCCCCGCCACGGCGTCCCTCGCTGGGGATGAGATCGAGCGCGGCGACCGCGGCGGCGGCACGGCCCTCGGGTTCGACGAGGGCGCAGAGGCGGCGCACCCTTTCTTCGATCTGCTGCATGGTGGGGACCGCATCGGAGGACAGGTGCGCGTCGAGCGTGGCCAGGGCGTGGGTCGCGCAGGCGCGTCCCCGTTCGTCTCCCCCCCGCACGACGACGCGCCCCCGTATCGCGGCGCCCTGGACGCGTACTTCCCCCTCGCCAGGCCCCAACGGGCCGCGGTCGGCGCCCTCTCCCAGCGCCTCGATCCGGATCGTGACCGCTCTCCCCGGCGGCGTCTCGCCCTCTCCCTCCGTCGCGGGCGTGGACACGAGGGGGAGGGAGAGACCAAGTGTCTCAAGACCGATACGCGCCCCGACGTCGATCACCGCCCGACCCGTCGGCGGCGCAAGGTCGACCGGCAAGGCGATCCGCGCGCGGCCCAGGTCCGGCAGTAAGTCTCCGTCGCTGTCGACACACAGCCCGGCCGGCCCGTACAGGTCGGCCAGCGAGCGCGGCGCGTCCACCGCCCCCCGATCGTGCGTCACATCCGATCGCGCGAACCGACGGCGCGGCCGGCCGGCGGCGAGGCGCGCAACGGTCCCGTGGTCCTGCTCATCATCTCCTCCATCAACCATCAGGACGAGGTCGCAGGGCAGGTCGGACGCCACCGGACCGAGCGCCTCCTGGAGGCGCTGTCGCGCCCAGAGATCGGGGAGCGCGTCGGGGCCTGGGGCGAGGGCGAGGCGGACGCGCGCCTCCACGACGTTCTCTCCGTGGATGACGACGGCCTCCAGGGCCGCCTGATGGTCCGGATGATTGGCCAGGGCCAAGCGGATGGCGGCGACCAGCGCGGGCGCATCAAGGTCGGCGTCAATGGATAGGTGCGGCGCCGCTGTCGCGACAGCGAACGCCGCGGCGGCCAGACCGCTCTCGTCGGCGCCGCCGACGAGCAGAGATGGCGTCGTCCCACCGCTCGATGCGACGACACCGGCGCCGGGCGCCAGATCGCGCAGGACGCGCTTCCACGCGGAGGGGCAGCCGGCGGCGACTGTCGCCGGACGGCCGACGAATACGGGGATGGTGTCCTCATGAGAAAGGTGCTCCTCGTCGGCGGAGAGCGGCAGGACGCATGACAGGGACGCCAGACCGAGGCGCGCCGCGAGGTCCGTCGCGGCGGCATACTCAGGATGCCGCGCGGCGGGGTCAAGCACAAACCGCGCCTGTACAGTGTCGACGAGCCCATCGCCGTCGCGGTCAGCCAGCAGCCGGCCCGGCAGGAGAAACGTATCGAGCGCGAACACCTGGACAGCGTCGGTCATGACGCCGCCCCCTGACCGATGCGCGGGTCGAGCGTGTCGCGCAGCCAGTCGCCCAGGATATTGATTGCCAGGGCCGTGAGGAGGATTGCCACCCCCGGGAAGGTGGCGATCCACCAGGCCGTGCTCAGATACACCCGCCCATCGCTCAAAAGCCCACCCCAGGTCGGCGTTTCAGGGCTCAACCCCAGCCCGAGAAAAGTGAGCGCCGCCTCGAACAGGATATTGACGCTCGTGTTCAACGTCACCAACACGATGATCGACGAGACGACGCTCGGCAGGATGTGGCGGATCAGGATCCGCCCTCCACCCGCGCCAATGGCGCGGGCCGCCGTGACGTATTCCAACTCGCGCGTGGTCAAAACTTGACTGCGGACCACGCGCGCGTAATCCATCCAACCGCCGATCGCCAGGACCAGAATGATGTTGCTGACGCCGCCCCCGAAGAGGGAGACGACCAGGATGGCCAGCAGGATGAAGGGGAAGGAGAGTTGGACGTCCGTCCAGCGCATAATGATGGCGCTGACGACGCCGCCGTAGTAGCCGGAGAGTAGGCCGAGCGTCACGCCGATGGCGCAGGACAGCACGACGGCGGCGACGGCCACCAGGATGGAGAGGCGGGCGCCATAGACCATGAGCCGCCACACATCGTGGCCGAGGGGGTCTGTGCCCAGGATGTGGCCGGGCGCGCCGGGACCCAGAAGGCGCGCGGTCAGATCGATCGCGTTGGGATCACCGGGCGTGATGAATCCGGGTAGGGCGATGCAAAGAAGAACTCCCAGGAGGATGAGGGCCGCGACCACGGCGCCGAGATTGTCGCGCAGCGCGACATGACGCCGTCGCCGCGCCGGTGGCGCCTCGTCCAGCGCCGCGAGTTCGTCTCGCACTGATAAGCTCACGATGCACCGCTCCTCTTCCCTCGTCTAGCCGCCATCCATTCGCATGGCGCGACGCTTATTCGAATTGAACGCGCGGATCGATGAAGGCGTAGCTCAGGTCGACGAGAAGATTGACGAGAATCAACAGGGTCGCCAGGACCAACACACTCGCCTCGACAAGCGGGAAATCCCCCTGATTGACCGCCGACAGGGCCAGTTGGCCGACCCCCGGCCACGAAAAAACCTGCTCGATGATCACGGCGCCGCCGAGCAGCGTCCCGAACTGCAAGCCGACATAGGTGACGATGGGCAGGAGGGCATTGCGCACCACGTGGCGCCGCAGTACCTGGCCGGCTGGTAGGCCTTTGGCGCGCGCGGTGCGCACGTAGTCCGCCTGGATGACGTCCAGGACGCTCGAACGGACAAGGCGAGTGGTGATACCGGCGATGATCATGCCCAGCGTGGCCGCCGGCAGCACGAGATACTGAGGACCGCCGTAGCCAGAGGGCGGCAACCAGTTCAGGCGGACGGCGAAAATGAGGATAAGAATGATCCCGAGCCAGAAGTTGGGGAAGGACACCCCCAGGAGCGCGAAGACGCGCGCGACGTAGTCGATCGGCGTGTTGCGCCGGACCGCGGACAGGATTCCAAGCGGGAAGGCGATCAATAAAGACACGACCATGCTCGACACCGTCAGGATCAAGGTCGCCGGGAGATGGTCGATCACGAGTGAGAGCGCCGGCGCCTGGTAATAGTAGGACTGGCCGAGGTTGCCGTGCAGGGCATTGCCGAGGAAGATGAGGTATTGTAGCGGCAAGGGCTGCTCAAGCCCCAGTTGTCGGCGCATGGCCAGGATGTCGGCCATCGTCGGCGTGGCGCCGCGGAACATCGCCGCCGCGGGATCTCCGGTCAGGTGGAGGGCGACGAAGACGATCAACGAGATGCCCAGGAGCACGAAGACGCTTTGGGCGACGCGACGGACGATGTACGCGATCACGATACGGTGCTCCAAACCAGCAGGAGGGAGAGCGCGTCGGCGGCCGCCACCCGTCCATCGAGTAGAGTGGCGGCCGCGACAGCGGCGCGATGATGATCAGCCTGAGACCTAGCGCAGGTAGACGTTCTGGAGCTCCAGGCGATCGTCGGGGGGGGCGATGAAGTTCTGCACGTTGCTCGTCGTCGCCCATAAATTGACGTTCTGGAAAAGGACGACGTTGGGCGCGTCACGATAGAGGATGCCGTCGATCTGTTTGTACAGGGCAAGGCGCTGACGTTGATCCAGGGTCGACCGCGCCTGGTCAAGAAGAGTATCTACCTGTGGATTGCTGTAGCCGGGATTGTAGAACTCGTTGGAGTGGTAGAGCGAGTAGGCCGTATTGTCGAAGTCGAGCGTCCAGCCACCCCAGACAAACTCGGACAGATTGCCGTAGGTTCCCTTGGGAATGTTGGTGTTATAGAGAATGGTCGGCGCGATCGTCTGCAGATTGACCGTCAAGCCGACCTGCTGCAATTCGGCGACCACGACCTCGGCAACCTGCTTGAACACCGAATCCGTCCCATCGATCTGGAAAGTCAGGCTCGGTGTTCCGGATAGGTGCGCGGCCTGGATGAGCGCCCGCGCCTTCGCCGGATCGTAGGGGTAAGGCTGCAGCGACGGATCGTTGCCAAAGCTGAGGGCGCTCTGCCAAGTCGAGACTTGCTTTCCATAGCCGTTGAGAATCGTCTGGATGATCGTCTTGGTGTCGATGGCGTAGTTGATGGCCTGTCGGAGCCCGACGCTCTTGGTTGGTCCGATCCGACCGTTGAGGAAGATACCCGTGACCGACGTGCTCCCCACCGGATAGAGCAACAAGCCGGAGGTCGACTTGATGGTGGCGGCCTGTCCAACAGCCACCTTTTGCATGATGTCGATGTGACCCGTTTGGAGTTCGGCCAACCGCGTGGCGTCCTCGGGGATGAAACGGTAGATCACGTGTTTCATCCGCGGCGCGCCGCGCCAGTATTTCGGGTAGGCCGTCAGGTCGACTTCCGACGTCGGGACGTAGCCGGTCACCATATACGCGCCCGTGCCGATGGGGTGACTGGCAAAGTACGTGGTACCGTGCCGCGTAATGTATTGGGGAGGGACGATCATCGCGCCGTAGCCGGCCAGCTTTGTAATCAGGACCGGATCCGGCGATGTCGTGATGACATCAACGGTGTAGGGATCGACGACGCGTACCTGCTTGATTGTTTTGTACTGGAAATACTGGGCGCCCTTCTGCCCAAGCGGGCCAAGGAGGCGATCGAATGTAAATTTAACGGCCGCGGCGTTGAACGGTTCGCCATCCTGGAAGGTCACGCCCTTACGCAACGTGAAACGCAGCGTGTTGTTGTTCAGATAGGTCCAATTGGTCGCCAGCCCCTTGCTCTTGTCAATCTTGAGGTCCGGGCCACGGTAGACAAGGGCGTCGAAGATGTTGGAACTGATCATGCCCCAGGCCAGCGAAAAGGTGGCGATGGGATCAAAGTTTTGCGGATCCCCGTACTGTGAGCCAATGACCAACGTCGAGCGGTCATGGTTGATTGAAGCCACGGTCTGAGCGCGGACGATCGGCGTCGCGGCGCCACGGGAGCGAGCGATACCCACGAATGAAGAGGACGCGATGACAAGGGCGAAGACCGCGGTTGTGAGCGTGCGCCGGGACAGAGTGGCCATTCAGTATCTCCTCACTGTGTAACTGTGTAACGTCGTGATACGGCAAGCGGGGCGTTAAATAGGAACAGCGGTCATACACCGTGCCAATAGCCTCATCCAGCGCCGTCATTGGCGTCGTCGAAAAAATAGTCGCGGGAGCGGTTATGCAGGTCTGATCGGTTACACCGCACCGTGTCACCAGGTGGAGGGTCTGTAGGTCTCACGGCTTGTGGACGGCAACGTCCCAGGGGAGGACACACATCGTCGGTGATCATACCTGGCTCCGATGCTTAGGACGATGAATGGCTGAAAGCCGTGGAAGGCTTGGATGCTCTCGCGCGCCAGATCGAAGCTCTAACGTCGCGAGAGCAACGCGCGATGGATGAGGGCAAAAGGAGATGCGCATGACCATGGTCACGCGTTTGACGCGATGGCAGCGTCGCCGGATACGTCTCCAGCCGATAGAAGAGGACAGGCGATGTCGTTCTCTTATCAATGGGACGTGATTAATGTGCAGCCTAGCACACATAAGAGGCAGGTGTCAAACGATCCTTTGGCTATCTGTATATATGGCTATATGGCCGCGGGTGCGCTCCAGTTTTTCGCGCTAGGCACAGCGCGGCCAGCTTTTGTATCGCGTCCCCGTGGCAGTACGGGCAGGCCACCGTTCCCTCCTCCATGCGCCTCTATAAAATAGGAAGAAGGATACTCGACCGACGGCCTCCCGACCACCACCGATTCTGAGTCCTGACGCTTCCAGTTGGAGGGAGAGTCGTGCCCCAACTCGGATGAAACACACCCGTATGAAGCGGAAAAGAGAGAGGCCGCCAGTACGTTGTACTGGCGGCCTCTCTCATTGCTGCACGCTCAAAGGCGGGTGCTGCTTCATGGAAGCAGCGCCCGCTTTTGAGCGTGTGACCGGTTCGCTCCGCTCTCAGCCAAAAGCTAGTTACTAATAACTAACGACTAATGGCTAACAGCTAAATGGCTTAGTAGTCCATCCCGCCGCCCGCGGGCATGGCCGGAGCCTTATCCTTCTCGGGCAGGTCGGTGATGATGGTCTCGGTGGTCAGCAGCATGCCGGCAATGCTGGCGGCGTTCTGCAGGCCCGAGCGCGTCACCTTGACCGGGTCGATGACCCCCGCCTGGAACATGTCCTGGTACTCGCCGGTGCGGGCGTTGTAGCCCTTGCCGGGCTCGAAGCCCTTGACCGCGGCCACGACGACCGAGCCCTCCGCGCCCGCGTTAAACGCGATCTGGCGCAGCGGCTCCTCGAGAGCGCGGCGCAGGATGTCCACACCGGTCTTCTCGTCGCCCTCGAGCTGCAGCTTGTCCAGCGCGGGCAGCGCGTTGATGAAGGCGGTGCCGCCCCCGGCGACGATGCCCTCCTCGACCGCGGCGCGCGTGGCGGACACGGCGTCCTCGACGCGGTGCTTCTTCTCCTTGAGCTCGACCTCGGTCGGGGCGCCGACCTTGATCACGGCCACGCCGCCGGCCAGCTTGGCCAGGCGCTCCTGCAGCTTCTCCTTGTCGAAGTCACTGGTGGTGTCCTCGACCTGGGCGCGGATCTGCTTCATGCGCCCCTCGATGTCCTGCTGCGAGCCCTTGCCCTCGATGATGGTCGTGTTGTCCTTGGTCGCGGTCACACGGCGGGCCTGGCCGAGCATGTTGACGTTGGTGTTCTCCAGCTTGAGGCCGACCTCCTCGGAGATGACCTGACCGCCGGTGAGGATGGCGATGTCCTCGAGCATGGCCTTGCGGCGGTCGCCGAAACCGGGGGCCTTGATGGCCAGGGTATTGAACGTGCCGCGCAGCTTGTTGACCACCAGGGTGGCCAGAGCCTCGCCGTCCACGTCCTCGGCGATGATCACCAGGTTCTTGCCGAACTGCACCAGCTTCTCCAGCACGGGCAGGATGTCGGCGATGGCGCTGATCTTCTTGTCCGTGATCAGGATGTAGGGGTTCTCCAGCACCGACTCCATGCGGTCGGAGTTAGTGACCATGTAGGGCGAGATGTAACCGCGGTCAAGCTGCATGCCGTCCACGTAGTCCTGCTCCAGGCGCAGGCCCTGCGACTCCTCGATAGTGATGACGCCGTCCTTGCCGACCTTGTCCATCACCTCGGAGATCATGCGGCCGATGCTGTCGTCCTGGCTGGACACGGACGCGATCTGCGCCGTCTCCTCGGTCGTGTTGACCGGCTTGGCCAGGTTCTTGAGTTCCGCGACGATGGCCTCGACGCCCTTGTCGATGCCGCGCTTGAGGACCATCGGGTTGGCGCCGGCGGCCACGTTGCGCAGGCCCTCGTTGATGATGGCCTGGGCCAGCACGGTCGCCGTGGTGGTGCCGTCGCCGGCCACGTCGTTTGTCTTGGTGGCGACTTCCTTGACCAGCTGGGCGCCCATGTTCTCGAAGGGGTCGTCGAGCTCGATCTCACGGGCGATGGTCACGCCGTCGTTTGTCACGGTCGGGGCGCCGAACTTCTTGTCCAGCACCACGTTGCGGCCCTTGGGGCCCAGGGTCACCTTCACCGCGTCGGCCAGCTTGTCCACGCCCGTCTTGAGCGAGCGCCGCGCCGTCTCGGAAAACTCTAGCTGCTTTGCCATAGTGTATCCTCCAGTAGTCATTAGCCTTTAGCAATTAGCAATTAGCCTTTAGTAATTAGTCGTCAGCTACTAGGTGGAAGCGCCACGGCAAAGCTAACGGCTAATAACTAACGGCTAATTGCTAGACAATCGCCAGGATGTCCTTCTCGCTCACGATCAAGAGGTCTTCATTGTTGACCTTGACCTCGGTGCCGGCGTACTTGGCGTAGAGTACCGTGGCGCCCTCGCTCACCTCGAGCGGCGTGCGCTGGCCGTTGTCGTTGAGCTTGCCGGGCCCGACCGCGATCACCGTCCCGCGCTGCGGCTTCTCCTTGGCGGTATCGGGCAGGAACACCCCACTCGCCGTCACTTCCTCGCGCTGTGCGGGCCGGATCACCACGCGATCGGCCAAAGGCTTGATGTCGACCTTCGTCTCTGTCGTCACTGTTGGATTCTCCTCCATCAGCATTTTAGCACTCTCAGGGCGAGACTGCTAACGTCCATCAGGAGTGTAGCAAACGGACGGCGAGAGTGCAAGCTCCCCTTATCTCGCCGGATGGATACAATAGGGGTTAGGATTGACACATACAAGGAGGGCGTGAAGGATGCGTGTGCTTGTCGTCGAGGACGAGCAGAAGATCAATCGCACCGTCTGCCAGGCGCTACGCGAGGAGTCGTACGCGGTCGACGCGGCCTTCGACGGCCTGGAGGCCGAGGAGCTGAGCGAGATCAATGACTACGACCTGATCATCCTGGACATCATGCTTCCCAAAGTCGATGGCCTGCAGGTCTGCACCGAGATTCGCCGGCGCGGTGACACCACGCCCATCCTGTTGCTCACGGCCAAAGACGCCTACGAGGATCGCGTCCAGGGTCTCGACAGCGGGGCGGACGACTACCTGGTCAAGCCCTTCAACATGGGCGAGTTGATGGCCCGCGTGCGCGCCCTGTTGCGCCGCGACTCGCCAGCCAAGTCGAACCAACTGCGGGTCGACGACCTGATCCTGGACACAAGCTCGCACCGCGTGACGCGCGCCGAGCGATTGATCGGGCTCACCAGCAAAGAGTACGCCATGTTAGAGTACTTTATGCGCCATCCCCATCAGGTGCTCACGCGCACCATGATCAGCGAACACGTCTGGGACGACGACTACGACAGCTTCTCCAACATCATCGATGTCTATATCCGCCGCCTGCGCCGCAAGATCGACGACGAGGCGCCCGTCAAGCTGCTGCACACCGTGCGCGGCAGCGGCTACCTGCTAGGAGTACTGGAACAGGATCGCGAATGAAACGAACGCGCCGCCTCAACCGCATCTCGCACCGCCGGCCCAAGAAACCCAACCGCTTCTGGCCCATCGCCATCGCCGTCGGAGCGGTCGGCGCGCTGCTGCAATTCACGCTCATCGGGGCCGTCGTGGTGGCCATCGGCGCCGGCGCCAACAGCTACTACCAGGCGGTCTCCACGGCGGGCCTGCAGCGCCTCAGGCAACATGCGGTGCTGGAAAACGTGCAGCCAACCGTGATCGAAGACCGCAACGGCAAAACCCTGCTGGAGATCAGGGACCCTAACAAAGGACTGCAGACAATCGTGCCGCTCAAGGACATCCCCGTCCACTACATGCAGGACGCCCTGATCGCCACCGAGGACCACACCTTCTGGAGCAATTCCGGCATCGACCCCACCGCTATCGGCCGCGCTCTTAAGAGCGACCTGACCGGTGGTCTCCCACAGGGCGCCAGCACACTGACCCAACAGATGGTCAAGAAGCTCGTGCTCAACTCGCAGCAGACGCCGCAACGGAAGCTCCAGGAGATCGCCATTGCCTATGCCACCGCGCAGAAGGGCAGCGGGATCAGCAAGCAGGACATCCTGTACCTATACTTCAACTCGGTGTTCTTTGGGCACCACGCCACCGGCATTGAGGCCGCCGCGCGGGTCTACTTCGGGCGGCACGTCTGGCAGCTCGACCTGGCGCAGTCGGCCCTGCTGGCTGGCCTGGTCAACGCCCCCACCGCCCTGGACCCCATCTCCCACGGCCCCGGCTACGCGCTCCATCGCATGCACTACGTGGTGCTCAAGAGCATGGTCACCTATGGCTACATCACAGCGGCGCGGGCGCGGGCCGCCTACGCCGAGGCGCAGACCTTCAGCTTCAGCGAGCCCCACCTGCAACTGACAACCTCGACCAACGTCGCCCCCTACTGGACCGACTGGATCGAAGGTCTGCTCGGCTATCCCCGTAGGTCCTGGACGGACGATACGCTGGCCAATCTCGTGGCGACGAAGGGCGGCGGGTTCACCAATGGGCTGACCATCCGCACCACGCTCGACATTGGCCTCTACCAGCACACCCAGCAGGTGATGAGCCAGCGCGTGCAACAGTTGGCCACCGACAACGTCAACGACGCCGCCGTGGTCACGCTTGATCCCCATACCGGAGAGTGCTGGGCCATGGTCGGCGGCATCAACTACAACAGCGCGGCCACCGGTTCGCAGATCAACATGGCCGCCTATCCACGCTCACCGGGCTCCTCGTTCAAGGTCTATACCTACCTGACCGCCTTCGAGCAGGGGCAATTCCCCGCCACGGTGCTGCCCGACGAGCCCAAGCAGTGGGCCGACGGCTACCACGCCGACGGCAGCGTTAACACCTATGCGCCGATGAATTACGACAGACAGTTCCACGGCGCGGTCACCATCCGCACCGCCCTGGCCAACTCGTTCAACATCCCTGCCGTGGAGACGATCGACGCGGTCGGCCCCAACAACGTGGCCCGCACGGCCGAGGACATGGGCGTGACGGACCTACGCCGCGACCTGCGCCATGTCTCCAAGGCGCCGCTCTCCATGACGCTGGGCTCGGAGGCGGTACCGCTGTGGCAGATGGCCCAGGGCTACGCTACGCTGGCCAACAACGGCGCCTTCCGCCCCATGGCCTCGATCCGCTCAATACAGGACGCCAATGGCGCCACCCTCTATACCTACCACGTCCCCGCGCCCGTCCAGGTGGTGGCGCCGCAGTACGCCTACATGCTCACCAGCATCCTCAAGGACAACTATGCCCGCACCATCGCCTTCGGCCCCAATTCGGCGCTGCAACTGGGTCCCGACCTGCCCGGCCAGAGCTTCG